>WSSedL1CaDRAFT_10000197_pt1 | contig 41787 bp, 31 predicted proteins | sample WetSurSL1Cattail_FD_9464 | JGI IMG/M metagenome (IMG submission 9464)
GTNNAAATAGTCTTTTGGATAGTATTATTTTCACTACGCAAAACTCGAACATCTTAAATTCTAAAAACGTTTTCCATTATAATGACGGCAGACTTTCAGATATTTATGAATACTGTTCCGACCAGATGGGGGGATGGGATAAAACCGGGCTTGAGCAAATAGTATATGATTCAAAGGGGCAAATGATTTCAATATTAAGCAAGGTATGGTTAGGCGAATGGGCTAATATGTCTCTTTGTTCTTTCGGTTATGATTCCTGTGGGAATAATACTAACTTTTCAATTGAAAAGTACTCAAACGGACAATGGAGGAATTTTTATCGGAAAACATGTAAGTATAATTCTGACAACAAAGTTTATTTAGGCATTCGCGAATTATGGACAGACAGCAATTGGGTAAATGATACTAAGTTTATTCAATTTTATAACTCTAAGGGGGAAACTGATTCATTAGTCTGGGAATTATGGAGTAACGATAAATGGGTTAATGAATCGCTGATACTATTTCAACATGATGTGCATGGAAGAGATTCTATTATTACGTCAAGATATTGGATGGATAGCGTATGGGTAAATTCGTTAACAGATTTTTACATATACGATTCCAATGGGAATAATATTTCGCATTTAATAGAAAGCTGGGACGGCAGTCAATGGATAAATGATAATAAGTTTATTTATACATATAATTCGGATAACGCCTGTATATACGGCGTACACGAAAACTGGCAAAATGAAGAATGGTCCTACGGCAATGGCGATTTTGAAAATTCGATTGGCGACAACTTTGGTTTTGTTAGCATAGCCGCAGAGGAGAACCTCTATTATTCTGAACCAACTGACGTTAAAGATAAAAAAACAGAGATAAACAAATTTCGCTTATCACAAAATTATCCAAATCCGTTTAATCCATCGACAAAAATAAGTTTTAATCTTACATCAGATTCAAAAGTAACGCTAAAAGTATTTAACGTTCTTGGGCAGCAAGTTGCATCGCTTGCAAATGGAAGCCTTGCAAAAGGCGCGCACGTTTATGATTTTAACGCTTCAAAGTTAAATAGCGGCGTATATATTTATTCTTTAACAGCGCTGAGATCAGACGGCGCTGTTTACAAATTATCAAAAAAAATGGTTCTGATGAAATAAAAAGACTCTTTCTTATTCATAACCTTTTATTCTGCAAAGCTGGATAGAAAGTTTTCTACTTTAAATAGGCATAATTAACAAAGACCGTAAAATTTAAGATTATTTTCCTTAAATTTATACATCTAATAATTACAAAAGTAAATATGAAGACGAAATTAGAAATTGCAGAAAACTGGCTGCCGCGTTATACCGGAGCCAAGATTGACGAAATTGGCGATTACCTTTTATTGACTAATTTCCATAACTATATGGCTAAATTTGCCGAGCAGTTTAATTGCGATATTAAAGGCATTGGCAGACCAATGCAGACCGCTACAAACAGCGACGGTTTGAGTATTATAAATTTTGGCATCGGTTCTTCTAATGCTGCTACTATTATGGATTTATTAGTTGCACGGAAACCAAAGGGCGTTTTGTTCCTTGGTAAATGCGGCGGTTTAAAACACTCGACTGAGATAGGTCATTTTATACTGCCAACAGCCGCTATACGGGGCGAGGGAACAAGCGACGATTATATGCCTAAAGAAGTTCCTGCTCTGCCTACATTTAAGCTGCATAAGTTCGTCTCTAATAAAATTGTAGACCATGGACTTGATTACCGCACAGGCGTGATTTATACTACCAACCGGCGCCTATGGGAATGGGATGAAAATTTTAAGGACTACCTTAAAAAAACGGCTACAATTGGAATTGATATGGAAACGGCTACTCTTTTTATCGTCGGGCTAGTTAACGAAATTCCGCGAGGAGCTTTACTCTTAGTTTCTGATATGCCTATGGCTCCTGAAGGAGTGAAGACGGAGGAATCGGATAAAGTAGTTACTGCTAAATTCTCCGATCTTCACCTGCAAATTGGGATTGAAGCCATGACCGAATTAGGAGTTAAAGGAGAAAAAATAAAACATTTTAAGTATTAATTTTCAAACTTTAATTTAATATTCACAATTTCGGGGGTATTGCCTGTCCTTACAGGCGGACCCCAGGTTCCAACTCCGCATGAAACATAATAATTAGTTTCGCCTTTCTTTAGATATCCCCAGCTCATTTCATAAATTTTTTGGGTTATATAATTAAACGGCCATAACTGCCCGTTGTGGGTATGTCCAGAAATTTGCAGATCAATTCCATTTATTTCCGCCTCTTCCAAATGGAACGGCTGATGATCGAGCAGGATTAACGGTTTAGATTTATCAAGCCCGCTAATAAGCTCGGCTATAGTTTTGCGGTTTCTATGGTTAGCGCGGTTAAAGCTTAAATCTTCCCGGCCAATTATATAAAAACTATTATCAATCAAAACAACGCTGTCCCGTAACATATTAAGGCTGTGCTGGCTTAAGTACTTAACGGCGGGCTCTACGCCGCCTATATATTCATGGTTGCCTGTAATTGCGTAGGTTCCAAATCTAGATTTTATTTTCTCCAGAGTAACGCCAAGATTATTTTTTATTACAGGCGCAACGTCTTCATCAACAACATCGCCTGGCAATAGAACAATATCCGGATTAAGCGCATTTATTTTGTTTACAATATTTTCTATTCTGGAATTGCTTATTATAGTTCCAAGGTGGATGTCCGACGCAGCGACAATATTTAAAGACTTCAGGTTTGTCCCGTTCTTTTTTACTACAAGATCAACCGTTTTTATTTGTGGGTTTTTGGCATTAAGATAACCGCAAAATACAATTAAAAATACAACAAGACTGGTTGCAAGAAAAATGATTTGTTTAGATTTTTCGTAATTGTTTTTTATAAAATCGGGATAAACGTTTACAAAATAATTCACTGCTCTGATAACGTCAAACAGAATCGTAAACAGAAGAAAATAAAGCATTGCGGCAAGCCAAAGCGCGCCAATCAATGTTATCGCGTCGCCATACCAGGTAATTGCGCTTTTTTCTAAAATTCTTCCTGCAACGAATGATAGCGAAAGAAACCAGAAAATAAAAATGTACGAACTCTTAAGCGTCCGTATTGAGGGGAGGGCCTGTAGCCCTCTTATGAAAATATATGAGTTTAACGAGAAATAAATCGTTAAAGCTATCGAAAAAAATATAATAAATCCGGTCTTATTCACTATTGAGTCCTATAAGTAAAACTAAAATATGTTTTGATAGATTGGAAGGTCAGATTTTTACCTGAGCGATAATCTCAACTTCAACGGCGGCGTTTTTAGGCAGGCCGCTAACTCCTACTGCGCTTCTGGCATGTTTGCCGGCTTCGCCAAAAATCTTTTCGAGCAAATCTGAAGCTCCGTTTGCAACTATTGGCTGGTTTGTAAAATCGGGAGCGCTGTTTACAAATACGGTAAGCTTTACAATTTTTTCTATTTTATCTAACGAGCCCGTAACAGACTTAATAACGCTTAAGCAATTTAATGCTGCGTATTCTGCGGCCTTTTTAGCGTCGCTTTCGGAAATATCCGCGCCTGTTTTTCCAGTGTATTTAAGCTCCCCATCGACTAAAGGAAGCTGTCCTGACGTGAATACAAGATTACCTGATATGGCTGCCGGAATATAGGCTGCTAATGGTTTAGGGGCTTCCGGGAGCTTATACCCGGCTTCTACTATTTTCTCTTCGAACATCGATTACTCCAAAATTATTGTTATTTTAATATATCTGATTTTTTCATATAAATAAGGTCAAAAATGATAGATGGTAAATTTAACGAATTTGTGGATATAGTAAAAAAATTAAGAATTGAATGTCCCTGGGATAGAGAACAAACAAATGATTCAATAAAAGATGCAACTTTGGAAGAAGCTTATGAAGTGGTTCAAGCTGTTGACGAAAAAGATTATGACGAATTAAGAAAAGAGTTAGGCGATCTGCTTTTACATGTAGTTTTTCATTCTCTTATAGCAGAGGGAGAAAAAAAGTTTACTTTAGAAGAAGTGATTGAAGGCATTCAGGAAAAGATGATAAGAAGACACCCTCATGTTTTTGGTTCGGTTGAAGTAGAAAATTCCGAAGACGTAAAGAAGAATTGGGAAGCTATCAAGCTTGATGAAAAGGGGAGGGTATCGGTTCTGGATGGAGTGCCGGAAAATTTGCCTTCGTTGCAAAGAGCAAACCGCTTGCAGGAAAAAGCTTCTAAAGTTGGCTTTGACTGGGCAGATAAAAAAGACGTCTGGGCAAAAGTATTAGAAGAAATTGAAGAAATGCGTCAGGCGGAAAATGAATCGTCAAAGGAACACTTGGAAGAAGAAGTAGGCGACGTATTTTTTGCAATTGTAAATTATGCCCGTTTTATTGGCGTGCATCCTGAAAATGCATTAAGACGGACAAACAATAAGTTTATCAATCGTTTCCATTATATCGAAAAGAAAGTAAATGAATCCGGCAGAAAAATAACCGAATCAAATCTTGAAGAAATGGATAAATACTGGAACGAAAGCAAGACTATTTTGAAGAGTTAAACTTTTCGTAAGCGTCAATTATATCTTTAACAAGCTTATGCCTTACAACGTCCGTTTTATCAAAATAAACGAAGCCAATGCCTTCAACGCCTTTTAGAATTTCCTCAGCCTGGATAAGACCGCTTTCCTTTTTGGAAGGAAGGTCTATCTGGGTAATATCGCCGTTAATAATAGCTCTTGAGTTAGCGCCTAATCTTGTAAGGAACATTTTCATTTGCACATCGGTAGCGTTTTGAGCTTCGTCTAAAATAACAAAAGCATTATTAAGAGTGCGTCCGCGCATATAAGCAAGCGGAACAATTTCAATTGCGTTTTTTTCGATATATGATTTAAGCTTTTCAGAAGGAAGCATATCGTCAAGAGAATCATATAGCGGGCGTAAGTAAGGATCAATTTTCTCACGAAAATCTCCCGGCAGAAATCCTAAACTTTCGCCCGCTTCAACTGCGGGGCGCGCAAGAACTATCTTGCTAACTAAACCGCTCTTTAAAGCCGATACCGCAAAGGCTACTGCAAGATAAGTCTTGCCTGTTCCGGCCGGTCCTATTGCAAAGCAAATGTCGTTTTTCTTAACGGCTTGCAAGTATTGGTTTTGTCCGGCTGTTTTTGCTTTTATTGTATCGTTCTTCGTATAAAGGATAATAGCGTCATATTCTTTTTCTGAAATAACTTCTTTCCCAAAGGTTGTAAGCTGAAGAGCCATCTCAACATCGGAAGGCTTTAATTGCCCGGAAGTGTTAAGAATAAAAACCATTTCCTTGAATATTTTTTCGATCAGGTCAATTTCTTCCATTATTCCGCGTACAATAACAGCCTGGCCGCGTACAAAGATAGAAGCGTTAAATCTATTTTCAATGATTTTAAGGTTAGCGTCATTACTTCCGAGAAGGGAGAGCATATCAACGTTTTCTAAAGTGAATTTTTTTTCTATTTCCGTCATCGTGAATTTCTTTAAAGATAAAAAGCCCTTGTCATTTTTCAATGACAGGGGCTCTGAATAATTGAAAAATCTATTCTTTCGACAAATTATTTAACAGGAGCTGGTTTATAATTCTTTTTTAATTTGTCATATTTAACTTGTTCATCCTGAGTTAAGCTTGGGATTTTGAAGTTTTGTTTAGGGAAAATCAAATTAGCATTTTTGATCTGGTCTCTGTTAGCCTGATAAATTTTAGGCCAAGCGAAACCGTTTCCATAATGTTGTTTTTTACCAGCAATGCGCCATAGGCAATCGCCTTTTACAACAGAATAATTAATGTCTGATTCTTTAATGTTAGAAGCTTCAGTCCATTCGTCAAGAGCTTTTGGCAATTCAACGTTAACTTTGTTGAAGAATTCAGGAAGAGCGCTAATTTTGTTTTGTCTTAAAGCTAAAACATCTTGAGCTCTATCAGCTTTAGGTCCTTCTTTTCTGTTAATTTTGCCTTCTAATTCAGAAACAACTTTTCTAAAATTGTCTACGTCGGCTTTAGTAGCGCCAACTAATGCATACAATTCACCGATACAGTCGTCATAATTCTGAATTTTTGTGTTCTTTAAGCTGGTAACGTCAGTCTGTAAAGTTCCAACTTCTTTAGTAAGACTCTCCAATTTAGCTTTCTGGCGAGTCATTTCGTTTTGCCATTCTTCTTTAGTCATTTCCTGAGCAAATGTACTTGCAGAAATGAAAAGAAGGAGAGAGGCTACAACTGCTATATATTTTGCAAATTTCATTAATCTTCCTCCAATTTCGTTTTTGATAGTTTACAAATAAAAAAAACTATTTAGGTAATTTTTCTAAGTTAGCTTTAGTTTCTGCTTTATCTTTTGCACACTGCTGAAGTTTAGCATTTTTCTCGGCATTATCTCTTTCTAACTTCGATCTTTCTTCTTTCAAAGAATTAGCTTCTTGTTCTAAGGAGCTTGTCTGTTTCTTAAGCGATTCTAGTTCCGCTAATTGAGCATCGCTAACTCCGCCGCATCCGACAACTGCGAATGTAGAAGCTACGAAAATCCCAATTATACCGAAATTTGTGAGTTTTTTAATCAGATTCATCTCTTGACCTCCAAATTTTTTATTTATTGATTTTATAAAAATAAGTTATCTTACCACTAAATTCAAGTAAAAACGTTTTATCCAATAATTTAAATAAAACCCCATTCTAAATTAACCCTTTTTCGATAAAACTCAAGTATTGATTGCATGCAACTATAATATGATCAACAACCGGAATGCCTATAATAGTTCCGCTTTCTTTCAGTTTCTTTGTTATTGTTATATCTTCTGCGCTTGGCTCAGGGTTTCCGCTGGGGTGATTATGTATAAGAAGGACTGAAGCTGAGTTATTTTCTATCGCTGTTCTAAATACTTCGCGCGGATGAACTATGCTTGAATTTAGATTACCGACGGAAATAACTTCATATTTGATAATTTTATTTGAGGAGTTTAAACAAACGACAATAAACTTTTCTTTTTGCTCGTCTCTTAAAAGGGGGATAAAAACAGAGGCAATTTCTTCAGGCGAAGTTATCTTGCGGTCGTCAAATAATCTTTGCTGCGAAGCTATACGTCTGCTTATTTCAAACGCGGCTAAAAGAATTGAGGCTTTATCTTTTTTTATTCCGCTGGTTTTTGTTAAACGCTGTAAAGGTTTTACGGCAAGCCCGGCAAGGTTTAAATTGTCTTTGATTAGTTCCTGCGCAATTTGAATCACTGATCTTCCTTTTGTCCCTGTTCGCAAAAGGATTGCAATTAGTTCGGCGTCTGTTAAATTTTCCGCGCCCCGCAGAATTAGTTTTTCGCGGGGTCTGTCGTCTAACGGTATGTCTTTAACTCCAGGAATAAAATCCTCCAGTTAATTATTGCTCGATTGGAACCTGTCTATTAGTTCAAAAATGCCGTCTTTGAATCGAATAATATTCAGAAATCTGTTGTTCCTGTTTTTATTGAAGGATATGTTGTTGTGATATCCGTCGCTTCTAGCTTCGCTTAGTATCTTTGATGTGATTGAACCTGAATCAAAGTTTTTATCGTCAATAACTTCAAGCAGATATTTTGCAAGATCGTAACCGTATAGCGCGTTTCTTTCTGCGCTAATTCCAGTCTTTTCCTTAAATTTTGCGGAGAACTCTTTATATCCAGGATTGTTATAGTCTATAAAATAATCGGAAATGATAGTCAGTTTATTGCTAAGACTTGTAGATGTTTCTAATCCATTTGCCGAGAACCAGTCCTGATTTCCGTAAAGATTCACGGTAATTCTGCGTTGATGAAGCTGCGAAAGGATAACCGGGGCGTCAATTTTATCGGAAAGAGGAATGTATATTCCTTCAATTTTTCTCTGTACTCTTGCAATTTTGGCAATTGGCTCGTCTAACTGGAAGCTTTTACTTTCGTAAGTTTCATGTATGACAATCGTTCCGCCTAATAACTGAAATTCTTTTATAAACGCTTCGGTTTCCTGCTGAGAGTAACCTGAATTAGCCGACAAAACGGCTATCTTCTTTTTGTTCTCTACAAAATAAATATACTGCGCCATTACTTTCCCGCGTACGGAAAAATCTGGGTTAGCCTGGTAAAAGTTTTTATTTAAACTGATTAAGTCGTTATCGGTTGCAGTAGGGGAGATAATTGGAAAGTTAGAATCTTTGAATATATCGAGAGCATAACGAACTTCGTCGCTAAAAACAGGCCCTAATACGACGGATATATTTTTATTCTCTGTAAACTCACTGTAAATTTCTTCTATTTTCTTTTTATCTCTGTTAGAGTCTCTAATTAAAAGACCAATCTTTTTATTTGCCGTAAAATTGTATTCGTCTATTGCAAATTTAATTCCTTCAAGTATTTCCATTGGAGGATTAATTAGTTTTTCAGCTACAGTATCGTCTACAATTGGTAAAACTACTCCAATTAAAGTTCCAAAGTCATAGTTGCTTTTTTTAAGCTGGGATATGTTTTTTAACATTTCAACAGCTTCGCTGAATTCTTCCGATTTGGGATGAGATTTTGTAAGCTCGTTCAGTGTTTGTTCTGCCTGAAAAGCGTTTTTCTCTTTTAGGTATAGCTTTGCAAGAGTTAGCTTAAGGAAAGGTCTGGCTTTAGCGTCTGTGTGATTCTTAATTTCATTTAATACTTCAAAAGCCGAAAGATGTTTCTGCGTAATATAATTGCCGTATTCTCTCGCTGCAATATTATAAGAAGGAGAGTTGGTATATTCAATTAACAGGCAGATTTGATTAAGGCTATTTATATATTCTTTTTGTTCAACAAGCGTATTTGCATAAAGAAGGCGGGCTTCTTCTATATACTTGCTGTTTGCATATTCGTTAGTGAATAAAGAGAGAGATTTTGACGCATCGGCAAAATTGTTCATAGCGAATTGACATTTTGCTATAAACAAACTTGATGAAGTCGTTTTAGGGTTTAAGTTAATATTGTAAACAATTTCCTGAAAATTTTTAAGCGCTTTTTCATATTCTTTATTATCGTAATAATTAAGCGCTACATAGAATTTCTTATTGATGTTCTCCTCGTCAGAACTCATCTGAGCAAGGGAGCTGCAAAATGGGATTAATGAAAAAAGAGAAAATAAAAAGAAGAGGATTTTCCCATTAAAAATTTTATTGTTGGTTTTGTAAAGAAGCGGCATATTTCTTTCCTTCGTTAGCTTTTTTATTGTTTGGGTCGAGTTTAAGCGCCATATCAAAATATTTAATGGCGTCTTGCAGCTTTTTAGAGTTTATGCAGGCGTCTCCCAAACAAGTGTATATTTCGGTAGAGGCTTCGCCTTTTTTGTCGATAACAAATAAGAAAAATTTTTCTGACTTAATATAATCTCCGGCTTTATAGTAAATTCTGCCGGCCCATTCGTTAACCAATAATTCTTTTCCGTTCAGTTTTAACGCAATAAAAATTGCATTAACTGCATGAGCGTACATTGCGAGGTTATAAAACGCAATTGCCATTACTAAATGGAGCTCCCAGTTATTTGAGTACACTGTAGTGGCTTTAGTGGCGTACTCCAGAGCTTTTGAAAAGTCATTTAGTCTGATTTCAATTTTGGCAAGGTAGATAAGAGCTTCGTAATATAATTCCGATTTTGTTTCTACAGAAATGAAGTTTATAAAGTTCACTTTTGCTAATTCACACTCGTCTAACATAAAATGAGAGTAACCAAGAAAAAATGATACAATCGGCTCTTCATCAGGAGCAATGATAGACAGAATATCGATAGTATCGTCCCACCTTTGGCAGCGCAAAAAAAACTGTCCAGTGAACAATCTTATTTCAAGCGAGTCGGGATGATCTTCAAGCAGTTGTTTTAATAGAGATCCGGCCGCGTCTATATTATTTAATTTCTCGTATATATTAACAAGATTAAAATACGGATCCAGTTCTTCGGGGAATTTATCAATAAGCGAAACATATATTTGTATCGCATGAAGTAATTTCCCTCCAGCCTCAAAATCCGCAGCAGCTCGTAATTTATGTTCTAAATAGTATTTGTCTTCCATAGTCATTATTCCCATTCAATAGTAGAAGGAGGTTTAGAACTTATATCGTAAACTACGCGGTTTATTCCGCGTACTTTGTTTATAATTTTGTTAGAAACGCCCGCTAAAAAGTCGTGATCGAATCTGAACCAGTCGGCAGTCATGCCGTCAAGGGAATTTACGGCTCGCAGAGCTAATACGTTTTCATAAGTTCTTGCGTCGCCCATAACTCCTACAGTCTGGATAGGAAGTAAAACGGCAAAAGCCTGCCAAATATTGTCATATATTCCGGCTTTTTTGATTTCAGAAATAAAAATATCGTCAGCTTCGCGTAAAACATCTAAGCGTTCTTTAGTTATTTCGCCTAAAACCCTTACGGCGAGCCCCGGTCCGGGGAACGGATGACGCGCTATAAGCTCTTCATCTATTCCGAGTTCGCGTCCGACTCTTCTTACTTCGTCTTTAAATAATTCTCTAAAAGGTTCAATTAATTTCAGGTTCATTACGTCAGGCAATCCGCCGACGTTATGGTGCGATTTTATTGTTACCGACGCTCCTTTTACCGAAACGGATTCTATTACGTCAGGATATAGCGTTCCCTGAATAAGAAACTCTACGTCGCTGAATTTTTTTGCTTCTTTTTCAAAAACGTCAATAAAGGTTTTGCCTATAATTTTTCGTTTCTTTTCAGGATCGGAAACTCCGCTAAGGTTTGTAAGGAACAATTCAGAAGCGTCTATATGTATTATATTTAATTTAAGCTTTTCATCAAATACAGAAGCGATAGTTTTGCTTTCATCTTTCCGCATAAGACCATTATCTATATGCATGCAAATAAGATGATGACCAATTGCTTTTTGAATCAGGACGGCCGCAACAGTAGAATCTACGCCGCCGCTTAAAGCGCAGATAGCTTTTTTATCTCCAACAAGGGCTTTAATTCTGGCAATGCTTTCTTCAACAAAATTATGAGAATTCCAATTGCCTGTGCATTTGCAAACCGAAAAGAGGAAATTGCTGATTATCTTGGTCCCTTCTTCCGTATGAACAACTTCTGGATGGAACTGAACGCCGTAAATGTTTTTTACTTCGTCCGAAATTGCGCAGAAAGGAGAGTTTGCCGATTTAGCTAATATGTCAAACGCAGGGGGTAATTTTGCAACATAATCTCCGTGACTCATCCAGGCGGTAGAACTTTTTTTAACCCCTTCAAATAAAACGGAGTCGCCTGTAATTTCTAATTCGGATTTCCCATATTCTTTGTTTTTAGCGGAAACAACTTCGCCGCCAAGATTTAAGCAAATTAATTGAAGTCCATAGCAGATGCCTAAAATAGGGATGCCAAGGTTAAAAATCTCCGGGTCGACTTTAGGCGAGTCTTCGTCATAAACGCTCATCGGTCCGCCAGAAAGGATAATCCCTTTGGGAGCAATTGCTTTTATTTTATTTATATCTATTTTATGAGAGTAAATTTCTGAGTAGACTGAAAACTCCCGGACTCTCCTTGTTATCAGCTGCGTATATTGCGATCCGAAATCGATTATAAGTATAGTTTCTTTATTTGTCATTATTGTCTTTGTTTGTTTTACTTTCTGTCAGAACCATATTAATTAATGCCGCAAATATGTTATATAATTAAAAACAGGACAAAATCCTTATAGAAAGAATTTGTCCTGTCGATAAACATTTTTTTCGGCAGTAGAAGTATCTATATAAAATGAATACTGAACAGACCAATAAAACTGATTAATAAAAATAATTAAACGTCAGCCGGAACCAATAAAGCGTTTCAGGAATAATAACTGTAGAGTATATAATCCGGCAGAAATCTGAAAAATGGGACTAAAATTATTTTCCAATAAGCGAATTATAAGCGTCAAGGTCTAAAAGCTCATTGAGCTGAGACGGGTCAGCTATTTCAATTTTTATCATCCAGCCTTCGCCTAAAGGTTCAGCGTTAACTAATTCCGGGTGATCAGTAAGCTCTTTGTTTAGCTCAATAACCTTGCCGGAGCAGGGAGCGTACAAATCGCTTACGGTTTTAACGGCTTCAATTGTGCCAAAAGTTTCGCCTAAAGAAATTTCGCTTAATTTAGGATCAATATCAATGTAAACAATGTCGCCAAGTTCGCCCTGGGCATAGTCTGTAACGCCAATTATACCGATATTCCCGTCTATGAAAATCCATTCATGGTCTTTAGTATACTTTAGTTGTTCTGGTTTAAACATAAATACCTCAAAATTTATTGTTTAGTTAAAAAATTATCGATGAAACCAGTATCAAAGTTGCCGCTGATAAATCTTTCATCATCCAGCACTTTAAGATGAAAAGGAATAGTCGTTTTAACTCCTTCGATAGTAAACTCTTCTAAAGCGCGCCGGCCTCTTGCAATTGCGTGGTTTCGGGTTTTGCCCCAAACAATAAGTTTTGCAAGAAGAGAATCATAAAAAGGAGGCACCTGATACGACTGATAAATATGCGAATCTATTCTGACTCCAAACCCGCCCGGAAAATGAAGCGATTCAATTCTTCCTGGAGAGGGTCTAAAGTTATGTTCTGGATCTTCGGCGTTAATTCTAAATTCCATACTATGACCGACAGGTTTACGGGGTAAAGTTTCAACCTTTTCTCCCGCGGCCACTAAAATTTGTTGTCTGACTAAATCGACGTCGTATACCATTTCAGAAACAGGATGCTCGACCTGAATTCTTGTATTCATTTCCATGAAATAAAAATTCTTGTGCGCGTCAACCAGAAACTCAAAAGTTCCGGCTCCTTCATAATTTACAGATTTAGCGCCAAGCACAGCGGCTTCTCCCATTATTTTTCTAAGACTTTCATCAATAACAGGGGAGGGAGATTCTTCAATCAGTTTTTGATGCCTGCGCTGAACAGAACAGTCTCTTTCGCCATAGTGATAAACGTTGCCGAAAGAATCGCCCATAATTTGCATTTCTATGTGTCTTGGGTTTTCAAGATACTTTTCAATATAAACGTCCGAGTTAGAAAAAGACGCTTCAGCTTCGCCGCGAGCGGTTTGAAAAGCGTTTTCAAATTCTGATTCTTCCCAGGCAATTCTCATCCCTTTGCCGCCGCCGCCTGCGGAGGCTTTAATAATAACAGGATACCCGATGCTGCGGGCAAAATCTTTAGCTTCGTTAACGTCGTTAATTACGCCTTCGCTGCCGGGAATAACGGGCACGCCGTTATTTTTCATGGTTTCTTTCGCAAAAGCTTTGTTGCCCATTGCGTTTATCATTTGTGGAGAAGGACCAATAAATTTGATCTTTGATTCTTCGCAAATTTCAGAAAAATTAGCGCTTTCCGATAAAAAACCATAACCAGGATGTATAGCGTCTGCTCCGGTTATTAACGCCGCTGAAATTATATTAGGAATTTTTAGGTAACTATCTTTGCTTTGAGCCGGGCCAATGCACACGGCTTCATCGGCAAATGTTACATGAAGCGAATCTCTATCTGCCAAAGAATAAACTGCTACGGTTTTAATGCCAAGTTCTTTGCAGCTTCTTATTATTCTAAGCGCAATTTCGCCTCTATTTGCAATTAATATTTTATTAAACAACATTACCTCTTTAATTAATCAACCTGAATTAGAAATAGCGGCTGATTATATTCAACAGGGGCTCCATTTTCAACTAAAATTTTGACTATCTTGCCATTTACGTCAGATTCAATTTCGTTCATCAGCTTCATCGCTTCAATTATACAAAGCGCGCTTCCAACCGAAACATTATCTCCTACTTGAACAAAGTACTCTGAATCTGGCGAAGAAGCTCTGTAAAATGTGCCGACAATAGGAGATAGAACTTGATGAAGGCTTTCTGACGCGGCTAAGTCAGGCTGACCTTCGTCGTTTGACGCAGCCTTGGGGCTGATAGTGTTTTTAACTTCGTATTCTGCCGGCTGAAAGACAACTTCGCGACCCGAAGTTTGCGTAACGCCGCTTTTTTTAGAAATTCGGATTTTACTGTTATTCTCTTCAATTTCCAAATCGGTAACGCCGCTTGCGTCAACTAATTGAACAAGTTTTTTTATGAAACTAAAATCCATTTATTCTCCTGTAATTATAACTTTACCCTTTCAACGTATCCGCCGATTCTGGTATCTACTTTTAAGACATCGTCGACGTTTACAAATAAAGGCACATTAATAGATACGCCAGTTTCCAATTTGGCAGGTTTAACTGCGCCGGTGGCTGTATCGCCTTTAAAGCCAGGTTCCGTTTCAATAACTTTTAAATTAACAAAAATAGGAATTTCTACTGAAAGTATATTGTCGCCTTCAGATAGAATTTCAACTTCCATGCTTTCTTTTAGATAGCCAACGCCGTTTCCGAATAAGTTCTCGTCAACATATATCTGATCATAAGTTTCGTTATCCATACAGACAAGAGTTTTTCCGTCTCTGTATAAATACTGAAATTTCTTTCTTTCAACCTTTATAATTGTAATGCCTTCGCCGGCTCTGAAAGTGTTATCTATAACTTTTCCTGTTTTAAGATTTTTCAGCATCGAACGGACAAACGCGCCGCCTTTACCCGGTTTTACATGCTGAAATTCAACAACCGTATATAATTCGTTTCTGAACCTTATTATTAAACCATTTCTGAAATCTGATGTATCTGCCATGTACTTTCTCTAATTGATTATAAAATAAACGGAAAAAATAGTCATTTAATACATGTAAGTCAAGATAACGAAATAACTTAAAGATATGACTGTAAGAAACGATAATAAAGACGTGAATTGATCCGACCGTGTATAATAAATTAATAGCTTGTATTGATGATAATCAGATTTATGTATAAATTAAAAATAGATTTTATTAAAATTGAGCTTGTTGTACTCTATGAGTCATCGTGAAATGAAATATTTCAGTTTTCTTTTAATACTTTTCTGTGTTTTATTTGAAAATCCAATATGCTCTCAAGATAAATTTACAGATAGAGTTGATAGCCTGGAAATTGCTTTGAGAACTGCTAAAAAGCAGGACAGGGCAAAGCTATATCTTGATCTAACTATTGCTTACCGCGATATATCCCCGCCAAAAGGAATTGTCTATGGAGATTCTGGTATTAAAATTGCTCGCGCGATAGGAGATAAACAAAGCGAAGCGGAGTTATTAATTGCAATAGGGCAAAATTATTCAATTCTAAATCAATATGCTTTTGCTATTCAAAAGCTTATTTCCGCTTTTGAGATTGCGCACGAAATTAAAGACGTTAAAACTGAAGCTTCGGCTCAAAATGCTTTGGGGCTGTTTTTTTATTATCAGGGGCAGTATGACCGAGCTTTGGATTTTTTGTTAAAAGCTGGTTCTATGCGAGAGATACTGCCGGATGTTCAGGCTTATGCAAATACTTTAAATAATATCGGGTTAACCTTTTTACATCAAAAAAAGTATAAAGACGCTTTGCCATATTTTAATAAATCTCTGGCTATTAAGCAAAAAGGAAATGATGTTCATAGCATAACAAAAACAATGCTTAATATTGCAATGTGTTATAGAGATAACGGACAAGAGGATAAGGCGCTTGAGCAGCTCTCTAAAACTATTGAATTAAGTAGAAAAACAGGGAATTTGAGTTCCGCCGCTATGTGCCTTAATGCAATTGGAATGATGTATTCTTCTAAGCATAACTTTGATAAAGCTTTTGAAAATCTGAATATGTCCCTCGAAATTTATAAGGGAATGGATAGTCAGTTTGGAGTAGCCGACGTTTATTTTTTTATGAGCAAAGTCTATAAGGAAAAAAAAGAATATGATCAGTCAATTAAATATAATTTCTTAGCTCTTAATCTTTTGCGTTCAATTAATTCAAAGTTCCATTTGATCGAAATTTACGACAACCTAAGCTGGTTATATAAACAAAAAGGGGACTATACAAAAGCTATGTCGTACAAAGACTCGCTTATGACGGCGAAAGATTCGGCTCTTATCGCAGAAAAAGAACAGCTCTTTTATGAAACAAATAACATAAGCCAGATTGAACAGAAAGACCGCGAACTGGCAATTGGCAAGAAAGAAATTGAACAACAGCAAGCTATAATATTTTTTATTATTTTATTTTTGATTGCGCTTACGTTTCTTTCCGTTTCTGTTACTGTTATGTACAATAAAAAGAAAAAAATTTCCGAAGAACTTCATATTGCAAAAACGTTATTGGAGACCGCATTTCTTCAAACTCCAGTCCCGATGATTTTAGTTACAGTTCCTGATTATATATTAAGGTATAGCAACTCTGCGGCAAAAGAAATTTTTGGCTATGAAATTGATCTGCCTGATCCTGTAGGAATGAAACTAAATGAAATAAAGTATAGTTGGGAAACTTTTGATAAAAACTGGGATGTGATTTCTGAACAAAACTATCCTCTTACGCGCGGTCTTAAAGGCGAAATGATTAATGAGCTGGAAATAATTATCAGGAATCAAAAAGGAAGAGTTTCTAATTGCCTTATTAGCGTAGTTCCAATTAAAAATCAAGACGATAAAATAGTCGCAGTTTTTGAAGTCTTTGCTGATATCACTCAGGTTAAAAAAGTTGAAAAACAATTAAAAATTTATACTGAAGAGCTAAAAGAACTTAACGCTACCAAAGATAAATTCTTTTCAATTGTCGCTCATGATTTAAAGAGCCCTTTTCATGGCTTCTTAGGGCTCTCGGAAATTTTAGCTAATGAAATTGATAGCCTTCCGCCAGAAAGAATAAAAAAGCTTGGCAAAGATCTAAATACGGCTTTGAAAAACCAATATAAGTTTTTGGACGATTTGCTCCAATGGTCAAGAATCCAATCCGGAAGAATGGAATTTAATCCGGAATCTAATAATCTGAAGAACGAAGTTGAATATGCTTTTAATATCCTTAATAATAGTTCAGCCGCTAAGTTTATTACGCTTAAAAACCTTGTAACTACTGAACAATTATTATTTGCCGATAAAGAGATGCTTCGACTGGTTTTAAGAAATTTAATTTCTAACGCTATCAAGTTCTCCTACCCAGGTTCTTCAGTTTCAGTTTTTGCAGAAGAAAAAGGAGACTATACTTTTGTCACTGTTGAAGATTCCGGGACCGGAGTGAACGAAAAAGATATTGATAAGCTTTTTCGACTTGACGTTCATTTTACTACTAAAGGAACGGATAATGAATTAGGGACTGGGCTGGGACTGATTTTATGTAAAGAGCTGGTCGAAAAACATGGCGGGCTTATATATGTAGAAAGCGAATCTGGTTCTGGAAGCAAATTTGTATTTTCAATAAAAAATGCACTTTCTTCAAAGTTGGCTTCTGAACACGATTATGTCGGATAGAAATTCTTTATATTTTTATTATCGGTAAGTAAAAGCGTTTCTTCGTTAATATAAGAAACAATTCCAGTTTTGGGCAATTAGTTGCATTTCTTCGTTTTTAATATTTCCTATCAGATTATTTCAGTATCTTAAGACTTATTTTTTTAATTGTTTGGTAAATTATGAGCGCCGATAAAAAGTATAAAATTGCGCTTTCTATTCTCGGACTGACGGCATTTGGACTTATTTTATTCCTGATAAATAAATCAGGAGCCGGCTTATCGACTGATTCTATCGGGTACATTTCTGCAGCGCGCAATATTGCTTCGGGGCATGGGTTTAAGTGTTTTGACGGAGTTTATTATGTTTTACAACCCCCGCTTTATCCGCTTTTATTAACGGTTCCAAAATTTTTATTTAATATTGATCCTTTAGTTTCAGCGGGTTTTCTTAATGCGGTTATTTTCGGATGTATTGTTTATCTTTCAGGTCTGCTGTTTCATAAACACTTTGTTTCTTTTTCGCTGGCTTTGCTTGGCGTAATATTAACGTTGGTTTCGCATACGATGATTGCCGTTTCTATGATGGTATATTCTGAACCGCTTTTTATTCTGCTTATTTTATTATTTCTCTATTATATAAACGACTATCTTGAAGAGGGGAAACTTAAGACGCTTATTATTTTATCTGTAGCCGCTTCTCTTGCATGTATGACCCGGTATATCGGCGTAATATTAGCTTTTACCGGAGCAGTTGGAATACTCTTTTTGCGTAAAGATGAAATTAAAACAAAGATACAGCATTTATTTATATTTGGTTTTATTTCCGGCGCTCCTTTGTGTATTTGGGCTATAAGAAATCTGATATTGTCTAATAGCCTGTTAGGCTGGCGTTCTGGTTCGTCTTATACAGTTACAGAGAATGTAAATTTTGTTTATAATACAATTTTACCCTGGTACTGGCCTGTTAATCTTACCGGGTATCATTCAGTTTTTATGCTTATTATTCCAGCCGGTTTGGCTTTAGTTATTATTGGTTATATTAAAGCTCATGGAAGCGAACATCGTCCTGCGCTCAGACGTATGCTTCCATTCTTAATCTTTGTAGTTTGCTATGTCGCGTTTTTAGTTATCTCGTCGGCTACTACGGCATATGACCAGATAGGAGAACGGTTATTGGCTCCGGTAAGAATAGCTACTATATTTATTTTACTTTTTATTGGCGATAGCGTTATTCCAATAATTGAAAATCGTTTTCACTGGAAACAAAACAAAAGCTTATTTGTTTGCATAGTTGTTATCTGGATGCTTTATCCTTCCTGGCTGACTGCTTTTACTATTGGAAACTTAATGGAACCGGCGGAGTGGGAATACAATAGTAAAGTGTGGAAGAATAATGCGGCTATTCAGTATCTAAACCAAAATACTGCTTATAAAACAAAATATCCTTTGTACAGCAATACGCCGGAAGCAGTTTATGCTTATACTGGCGCCGAAACTAAATGGTGTCCGGCAAAAACAATGTATAACTCTCCTCAAATAGTCAGCTCTACGCATAGTTTAAAGGGAATCTGGCCGGTTGAAGATACTGTTTGTCTTGTCTGGTGCGATAGGACAAAGAGAAAATATCTATTCTCGCTTGAGGAAATTAAACAAACTGCCAATATTATTCAGACAATACAACTTCCCGATGGAGCTTTATATATCCTGACAAAAAAGGAACAGTAATTTGCAATTTCTTTGCCGGTTATGATGTTTTTATCTTTATACGAATAATTTATCAACTAAATTGGTTATTATATATGAAAAATGTAGAATCATTAAAAGATCTTACAAAAGCTGAAAAAGAACAATTAGTAAAATTTCATCAGATAGTGGCTGATTCTATTAAAGAAGAAAAACTGATTGTCGAAAACTTAAAAAATCCCCCCAAAGAAGTCTTAACAAAAGGGCAGCAGGTTTCCGATAAAGTTGCGCAATTTGGCGGAAGCTGGATGTTCATTATTATTTTTGGAGTTGTTCTTGCCGTATGGATTGTTTTTAATGTTTTGGCGGCTACTGAAATGAGGTTTGACCCTTATCCGTTTATATTAATGAATCTTGTCCTTTCTACTATTGCAGCAATTCAGGCTCCCGTTATAATGATGAGTCAGAACAGAAAAGAAGAAATTGACAGAAAAAGAGCGGAGAATGATTATCTGATAAATATGAAGGCTGAAATTGAAATCCGCAATCTTCACCAGAAGATTAATTTGTTGATGGAAGAACAAATAAAGAAACTCATAGATTCGCAGACGTTACAGTTAAAACTGCTTAACGAGATACAAACCAAAGTGGATAAAACTGCAAATAAATAGAACCGCTATTTCAAAAGCCTAGCAGAAAATATTTTTCGTCAGGCTTTTTTATTCATTCAAAGGCTGAAATTTTCTAAAAGCTTTGTAATTTGTTAATCCCTTTGGAGCTTAGAATTACTAGGGTATTTTCCAAAACTTCGTCTGCCTGTTTAGGGCTTTGCGTTCCAATTATAGCCGCTGTAATTGCCGGATTTAAAAGTGCCCATGAAGCGGCAATTTTTCCCGGTCGGGTTATTTTTTAGGATATCCGATCGATTGCCCTAAAATAATTTTCTGATCAGGTTTTAAGCTTAATTTTTTTGAAAGAGCTTCGCGGTCTATCATTGCTCTTACTACGACTGCAAGGTTTTGCGAAGCGCAATATAAATAAGCGTTTTCAGCAATAAAGCCTATGTCGGCTCCGCTATAAATAAGGCGTTCCTCGTCGGAAGAGTTTTTTATCTTTGAATAATCGGACACATAAATAAGATTGATAGCCGCTGTTTTTACATAATCCTGTTTGCCGGCTAATGCGCGTACATCTTCGTCTGTAATTTGCAGCAATGAATTTTCTTTGGCGTCATAACGGAAAGCGCCGTTAGCCGAAACTAAATAAATATCTGTTTCCTGCCAGTTCATTGCCGATGGAGCCGTATGTTTGCCTGATTCGTTTCTGTTTATGCCAAATGCAGCCCAAAGAATGTTTGAAATTTCCTGAGCGGAAAGAGTATCAGTGCTAAAACTGCGCGCTGATTGACACAGGTTTAACGCCTGCATTACCGGTTTGCCTATTTCTTTTTGAGGTTCAGGCAATTTAATTGTTTTTACTTCCTGCGCATGCGCTGCAGAAAATAAAAATAGGGATGCCGCTAAAAAAAATCTGAGAGTTTTTACTGCCATAAATGACTCCTTTTATTAAAACCGATTTATACATTTATTAAAAATTAAATAGTACATACAGAGCTAAACGTTTAATAGCTATAAAACGTTTTTTATCTGATCAAGATGATGATTAATGTGTCTGATGTAATCGTTTATAAGAAATTCTAAAGTAATCTCTTTTTTCTTCCAGTAATTATTTAAATATGACTCGTCTATATTAGCAATTATTCCGGCAAGAACAGTATTGTAAGAAATCCATAAATTTAAGATATCTTGCCAATCCAAGTTTTTGTAACCGGCAGAATCAACCCAACTATTCTGGTCGTAATCGGGGAAGTCAATTAGGGCGCCCGCCTGTAGACGAATATAACGCTGATGATTGTTGCAGGCTGAATCAATAAGGTGTCCAATAATTTCCTTTATAGTCCAGCTTGTGCCGGGGATAGACTCGCTTTTTTCTTTTGATATTCGGCTCAGGAATAGTTCCGCATCGTGGACAATTTTAAGAAGTTCTTCTGATTTTTCTTTCATTATTATTACCGCTATTATTATTTCTCCCTAAATATATGCAATAATAATTAATGTTCAAGACCTTACGCATTAGCTGAAATACTATCGTTTACAATATTCTCAAGCTTTTTTATAATAGCCAGGCCTGTTTCAAGAGGAAAGCCGTCTTCGGAATATTCTGCAGAATGGTTTACTCCGTCTACAGAACCATTTTGCACAAGGTACTTCATTATTATACGGATGTTAAAAAGCTTAAAAAGATCTTGTTTTAGTTTGACGCTCAGCGCGGCGATTATTCCGTAAGCTCCCCAGTTTGAAGTTGATGCCACTATAAGCTCGTCGCATGAAGTAACCGCAGGGATAATAGGGAGCGATAATAAATCTTTATAAACTTTTCCCATTCCAATTTCATTTCCGCCGTCGCCAATTCCAATAGTAGGGCGGCCTGAAAACTCAAAGAACAAATCAAACTTTGTAACATAAGGAGTAATATCCTGTTTGTGCATATTATAATAGCGCGCATCTGCGGCGGCTCCTGCGCGTTCTATAGAAATAACAAGCGAAGGGCGCAATTTAAGTATTGCCGCTTTTACTATAGGAACGCTTTCCTCCATGTTAAGGATGGGAAATTCAAGTGTTTTGTAATGGTTTTTTAAGACTTCGGAGATTGGCTGAGCGCATACAAATATTGGTTTGTGCCCTAAATGTTCAAGGGTCTTGTAAAGCGCAATAGCGCCTAGAGGACCGTCAGTTTCAAAACTTCCGGCTGCAGGGAATCCTGTTCCAATAAGAACAACCCCTTTATTTTTTAATAAAAGATCAGCTGCGCGGCTTGTATACTCATATCTAAGAGAACGCCTGATATTATCCATTCCCCGTGTGCCATGCTCAAGTATTGTATCTTCAATAATACTAAAAACGGTATTCATCTTATCCTGTTATCTGTAAATGGCATAATTTGTATTTTGCGAAAGAGCCCCCTCGTTTTTGAAGCTCGGGCTAAAAAATAAAGATATATTTTGGGGAAATATAATAATTAAAATATATCTACATTTTTAAAATAGAATAATAATTTAGCAAATGATGTGATATGAGTCAAACCACAAAGAATATTAAAAGATAAGAATGTTAACCGATTTATTTACATTATAATAATTAATAAAGTGCGGCAGACTGAAAGTCTGCCGCTACGAATACCTGTTTTATTAAACGGAAATAGAATTGTTGGCAAGCAATGGATAAAAAATATATTTGCAATTTTTTAATATTTAAGATGGATATTTGACAAGCGTCAGATGAGCTTTTAAAATTTGTAATTCTTTTATTTAATGTAAATTATTATTATAATTAAAAGAACGACGGAATTAAATTATAAAACAACAAACAGGGAAATTCGAATTGCTCAGAAAAGCTATAGCGTTGTTATTTTTACTTTGCCAAATTGAAGTATTTTCTCAAACTGATTCATTAAAAACATATTACTTAGATTCTGTTACAATAACAGCTTCAAAATATGGTCAGACGCTGAGGAATCTTATCCCTTCTACTTCATATATCTCTAATGAAGCTTTAAGACAGGATGTAAAATCTGAAGCACTTTCGGTCATAAGCGGAAGAGTTCCTGGCTTATTTATTACTGAAAGAGGCTTTGAAGGTTTTGGAATATCGGGTCAGTCAGCCGGAAAAATATCTATACGCGGCGTTGGCGGAACGGGAAGGGTTTTGGTTACCGTCGACGGCAAACCGGAATTTTCCGGAATATTTGGACACCCGTTGCCCGATGGTTATGCGTCAACAGAAATTGAAGGCATCGAAGTAGTGCGCGGACCGGCGTCTGTTATTTACGGTTCCGGAGCTATGGGGGGCGTAATAAATATTACTACTAAAAAAAATCATAACGAAGGATTTAATTTTTCTGCGGATGTTAATTATGGTTCTTTTGACACTCGTAAATTAAGTGGGAGTCTTGGCTACAAAGGCAAAGACTATGGTCTTAGTCTTTCGGTAGACGAAGACCGCACAAACGGCAGTCTTCCTTCTTCTTCGTTTAACTCCAAAATAGCTTCATTAAATTCATTCTATTATTTAAGCTCAATTTGGTCTCTCAATCTTGACGGTTATGTTAACAGATCAAAAGCCTTTATTCCTGAACAAATAGATTTGGGTAAGTCTGAATGGACTGACGTTACGCGGGCAAACGTTTCGCTTGCTTTAAGAAATAAATTTGACAACTCGGAAGGAGAAGCTCTGTTATATTTTAATAACGGAGTGCATGACGTTTATGACGGATTTCATTCTAACGATAATACGCTTGGCATTTCGCTTCATCAAAATTTCCAGACGTTTAATTCGGGCTCAATTACAGCCGGAGCTGATTTTAAACGCTATGGCGGAAAGGGTTCCGCTTCAACCCCTATAATTGACACTACAGTAAATGAAACTGGCGTATTTGCGCTGCTTGAACAACCAATAATAGAAAAAGTAAAATTAAACTGCGGATTACGGTTTCAAAATCATTCTGTATTTGGCAATATTCTGATTCCTCACTTTAGCGTTCAGTATATTCCTATTGAGCAGACTTATACGCATATAACTATATCTGAAGGATACAGAAGCCCGGTTATTACTGAATTATTTTTAAGTCCTATGTTTCAGCCTTACAAAAATTTAAATACTTCGTTAAAGCCTGAAAAGCTTTGGAATTATGAAGCCGGGATAAAACAAAAACTTTTTGACGGAAAATTAACCGTTGATCTGAACGCCTTTCTTATTGAAGGGAAGGACTATATCGCATCGACTGGCCAATATCCATTTTTTAAATATGAAAATATAAATAAGATTAAAAACCGGGGGATTGAGTTTTGGACTGTTTATGAAGCGATGCAGAATTTAGTATTCGACGCAAATTACAGCTATACGTCTATGGATACTAAGATTGTTGGAGCTCCTGAAAGTCAGGCCTTTATAGAGTGCGTTTATAAAATTGGCGCTTTTTCCTTTAGCGCAAATATGAAAATAATTAATAATTTGTATGCTAGCGTTGGGGCAGCCCCCTCCTTAGACCTAAAGCAAAGTTATGCGCTAACAAATGCGGCTGTTTCTTTTAGAGCGGCTAAAAACATTTCTGTTTATGTAAATGGCGACAACCTGACGGATAGGAGCTATCAGATCAACGCAGGTTACCCTATGCCGGGCGCAACTGTAATAGCAGGCATAAATTATAATTGCAACTTCGGTTCATAATATAAATTGGGAAAAGCGCTTTTATGCGTAAAACAAATTACAAGCACAAGGATGGAAAGCATTAAAATACTGATACTTGACGACGACGATAAATTGCGTTTTAATTTTATGTTATACCTTGAAGATGAAGGGTTTAACTGCCGCGGCACGGATAGCGGGTTGACTGCTTTGCAAATGCTGAAGGACGAACCTGCCGATATTGCTATTGTCGACGTAAGGCTGCCCGAAATGGACGGCGAAGATTTTATTCTTCAGGCGCATAAAATTTACGATAAAATGAAATTTTTTATTCATACCGGTTCGGCTGTTTATTCTCTTTCGGAGGAGCTTAGGAATATAGGAATGGAAGAGGACGATGTTATTTTTAAACCGATCAATGATATGACGTCTCTTGTATCTAAAATGAAAGCTTTTTTAGTTCATTAAAGACGAAGCAGTTTTATGAAAAAAAATATACGGTATTTATATACTCTTCTTCCTCTTAAAGCTTTTCTAATTTCAGTTATACTTGGATGCGTTGCTGTGGCGCTTTTTCAATGGGGAATACAATTCCATCTAGCAGGTTTAGGTTCGTTTACTGACGCAAAAGAAGTCCTAATTTCTCTTTCCTCCGCATTTACAGGTCCTGTTGGCGGAGCAATAACGGCATTTTTGTCTACTATTGTAAACCCATATTCCAGCTATAGAATATTTGTAGTTATTCAGCATGTATTAGACGCAATATTTTTTGGATGGGCGTATAAAAAAATCATATATGAAAAGTACGATATGCCCTTTATGGCGTTAATGTGGGCGCTATTTATGTTCGTGTATTATTACGTTGTAAATCTTCCAGGCTTTATCTTTATATATCTATATAAGCCGGCATTCTGGCTAATTTTATCCGGCAATGACGCTTCATTCTGGCGCGGTATTATGAGATTGTACGATGGGTGGTTCCCTGAGTTTTGTTTTTCCACATTTATTACCATGCTGATTTTAATTGCGCTTCCTGAAAAATATCGGTTGCCCCACTGGGGTAAAAGGAACGAGTTAATTAATAGAAAAAGCGCTTTTACAAATAAAATATTTAATAACTCCTTTAACAGATATTTTAACAAATTTGCTTTTAATAATTATCTGGGCATTCGTCTTTCGTTATGGTTTATTATCCTGTCGTTTATTCCGCTTATTTTGGTCGGTTTTTTTATGAGGAACTACATTGTCGAAGCGAAATTTCATGAACAGGCTGATCATCAATACGATTTTGCCCGGTCTGTTGTTGATATATTAAAAGATAAAAGCTCCGATGAATTTGTAAACAAAGTTACAGAAATTAATTTCGATGAAATGCATGAACTGGCCGTATGTGATAAAAAAATGAATTTGATCTTAACGGATAAGAAAGACAGCGACGATGTTTTTTTCTATAATAGGCTTACTACTGAAAGAAAAAATGAAATTGCCAAAAACAAAAGAGGTTCCTTTATTGATGAAACGAGCAATTTTGTCGTTGGCTATTCATACGTTCCCAAATTAGGTTTTTATCTTTTCTCAGTCACAAAAAAATGGGAACAGTATTCTGCTCTTAATAACCTTACCGGTTATATCTACAAAAATCTTGGTATCGCGTTGTTGGGAGTTTCAATTTTATCAGGTTTTATTATTTGGATATTAGTAGGAATACCGCTTAAAAAACTTACCTTAGCCGTAAAGGAAATGGGGGACAGAAATTCTAATGTAATTTTAAATCCGGATGATATGACCGATGAAGTTGCAGCATTGGCCGTAGCGTTTAACGATATGAAATTAAAAATTAACAGCGCTTATGAAAAACTAAGGCGAGAGCTGAACCAGAAAATTAATCTACAGAAAGATAAATTAAGATACGAATCTGAATTCAAAACTATTACAGAGCATATGTTTGACGTCGTTGTCTTAACGGATATCAAAGGCATGATGAAATATGTAACTCCGTCTTTTACAAATACTTTTGGATATGAGCTAAATGAAATTGAACATGAAAATTTGTTTAACAAAGTTCATATAGACGATTTGAAAAAAGTAATAGAAGCTTTTGAACTGCTTTTGCGAAAATCGCATATAGAAGCAGTTGAATTTCGGGTTTTATGCAAAAATGGCAAGTACGCATGGATTGAAGTTAATGGCAATGTAGTAAAAAATGAAAGGAACGATATTGAAAGCCTTGTTATTTCAATAAGAAACATTAATGATAGAAAGAAATCCGAAGAAACGATAGGGCAGACAATGCGCTATATAGAGTACATTATAAACGCAATCCCAGTCGTAATTATTTCTGTAGATAAAGATTTGAATGTGACTCACTACAATAAATCCGCTGAAAAATATTTTCAGGATGGCGAAGAAGCGAACAGGTATAGTTTTATCCTTGAAAAATTTAAGAAATTGCATTTCATTAAAGAGCTAATTTTGCAGTCGCAAAACTCTATTGAATTGGTTCGACAAAATATAACTAGTACTGAGCCCGATGGGAGATTGAAAAATTTAAACGTGTCGATATACCCGTTATCAGACGAAATAAATCCTGGACGCGTAATTATGGTCGAAGATGTTACAGAAAGAAAAAAAATTGAAGAAATGATGATCCAGACTGAAAAGATGATGAGCGTTGGCGGATTGGCTGCGGGTATGGCTCACGAAATTAATAATCCGTTAGGCACTATTGTTCAGGGATGCCAAAATATTGTAAGAAGAACTTCGCCTGAATTGCAGAAAAATATCGACTCTGCAAATCAATTGGGCATAAGCATAGATAAATTAGAAGCCTATTTTACAGACAGACAGATATATGAAATAATAGACTCTATTAAAAATGCCGCTGAAAAAGCGGCGGGAATAATTCGCAACATGCTTCAGTTTAGTCGTAGAAGCGAATCGAAAAATACTATTTGCAATCCTGTTAAGCTTATTGACGACGTACTTCAGCTTGCGACTAACGACTATGATCTTAAAAAGAAATACGACTTAAGAAATATAAAGATTGAAAAGAACTATGACGTAAACCTTTCTGAAATTTCTGTAACAGTGACTGAGATTGAACAGGTTATTTTCAATATTATCAAAAACGCTGTGCAGGCTCTTAAGAATGTCAGCGAACCAAAAATTACTATACGACTGAAAAATGAACCTGGTAATTTAATTATTGAAATTGAAGACAATGGTCCTGGCATTGATGAAAATACTAAACGGCATGTGTTTGAACCGTTCTTTACGACTAAAGAAGTCGGCGAAGGCACAGGATTGGGGCTGTCTGTATCGTATATGATAATTACAAGCAACCACAGAGGTTCTTTATCGTTGGAGTCTTCGCACGGAAACGGAGCCAACTTTATAATAAAACTTCCTACGAACAGTTGACGAATATTTTGTGATGTCCTTTTCGTTGGAAAATCGTATTTTGTCAGGCGTTAAATAATCAATAAAACTAATGTGAACAATGGCTTCAAAAGCGAAAAAAGAAAAAATAAAAGTTGCCGTAATTGACGACGATATTGGCTTTGCAAAAAGTATCCTTAATTTTCTTGAAGATTATGATTACGAAGCGATAATTGAAACAAGCGGTTTAGGCGGCATTAACGCTATCAAAACTGAAAATCCTGATATAGCTCTACTCGATCTTAATTTGCCTGATATTGACGGCTTAGAAGCTCTCAAACAAATAAAGCAATTCAAACCTGAGTTGCCAGTAATTATTATTTCTGGAGCTACTGATCTAAAAGCAGCAATTAATGCAGTAAAAAGCGGCGCAAGCGATTATATTGCAAAACCGATTTTCGACCTTGAAGAATTGCTTATTTGTATCAAAAATACCATGACCCGGTTTTATCTGGAATCAGAGTTAACCGAATACCGAAAAAATCTTGAAAAGCTTGTTAAAGAAAGAACTAGCGAGCTCTATGACAAAACTAACGAACTTGAAAAAACCAATGAAATTCTTAAGAAAGAAATAAAAAAGAGAGAACAAACTGAAATCTCTCTGCGAGAAAGCATCGGTCTTTTCCAGGCGTTGGGAGACGCGACTTCTTCAATGATTTTGATACTTGATAAAGACAGCAATGTTAAATATGCAAATAAAAATACATGCGAGGTTTTAAATTGTCATGAGCAGGATATTTTGTACAGGGATATTAAACTGTTCCTTCCAGTTGCCAACGAAATGAAACTTAACCATATAAGGAAATCTGAAAAAATCCCATTGGTCTTTCCGCGGGAATATGAATTGGACATAGTTTCTTCAAACGGCGGAAAAAAATGGATACACATTATTATTAATGATATTAACTTTAACCGCGAGACTCACAGACTTATTACCGGTTATGATATAACCGAAAGGAAAATTGCTGAAGACAGGCAGAAGGAAGGGGGACGAAGAATTATTGACGCATTGGAAAATGAAAGAAGACGGCTTGCGCGCGAACTGCACGATTCTATTGGGCAAAAGCTTATGTTTACAAAAATTAATCTTGAGTTAGCGGTTAAGCCGGAAAATGCCGACAAACAGAAAATTGCCGAAGTGATAGAAAACTTACAAAGCATCGCTCAGGAAATTAGTCTTCTTACAAAATCGTTATATCCGCCTGCAATTGAGAAATACAAATTAACTGAAAATATAATTTCATTAGTGAAAAGTTTTGAGAACTCTACTAAAATAAGGACTGAGATTGTTTTTAACGGGGAAGAACCTGCTCTTAATAAAAAAATAAAGCTTAATATATTCCGTGTTGTGCAGGAGGCTCTGAATAATATTTCTAAACATTCTCAAGCTGAAAATGTTGAGATAAAATTCAATTTACTTAACGATAAAATTACATGCAGCATAAAAGACGACGGACGCGGACTTGGGCATAAAGGGAACGAAGAAGAATTGTACTCCGGTTCTGGTTTGTTCAGTATGCAGGAGAGGATATTACAGCTAAAAGGAAATTTATCATATTTTTCGCCTGAAGGGAAAGGCTTAGAAATTTGTTTTGAGGCTCCATTATGAAAAATGTAAAATTGATTCTTGTAGACGATCATAAAATGGTAAGAGACGGATTATCCGCAGCGTTAAAAGGGGAGGAGCGATTTACTATAGTTGGCGAAGCGTCTGACGGTAAAGAAGCTGTGAGCATAGCTAAAACTTTGAAGCCGGATATTATAGTGATGGATATAAATATGCCGGTTTTAGACGGCGTTGAAGCCGCTCATGAAATTAGAAAATTTGACGCAGAAGTTAAAATTCTCATCCTTACTATGCTGGAAGACGAACACTATATTTTTGACGCCCTTAACGCCAACATAGACGGATATTTATTTAAAATGGCGGGTATAGACGAGTTTATTGCCGCTTTGCATTTGCTTGCTAACGGCGAGACGTATTTTGATAAGAAAGTTACTAAAATTTTGGTCGATAAGCATAAACAAAAAGAGAATAAAGAGCACAAGCTTTCTGAAAGAGAAATTGAAATTCTTAGGTACATTGCTCAAGGCCTGACAAGCAAAGAAATTGGCGAAAAAATATTTATAAGTATTCACACGGTGCTTAAGCATCGGAAAAACATACTTAAAAAATTAAACATACACGGAACGGCAGAATTAGTTAAGTTTACTATCGAAAACAAAATATTCTAAAGTATAACCAATCCTCAATATACCCACTTTTAGTACCTCAAAATACCCGTCAATGGCAATATCATTAAGCTCGCAATTTATAGAAATTTGCTTATGCGGAATTATAAAGTATGATGAAGGAAATGAATAATATAAACTGTTCTGACCTTAGAAAAAAAATATCGTTAAAAGGAATAAAAATTCTAATAATTGACGATGATTCTGAATTAAGCAATAGTATTAAATTTTATTTTGACGATCAGTATGCTTCTGTTTATTGCGCCTCAAATGGTCAAAAAGGACTGAATTTATTTTATGAAATTAATCCGGATATCGTTCTTTTAGATCTGAATTTGCCTGTAATTGGCGGGACTGCCGTTATTAAAGAAATAAATAGAAAATCGCCGGATTTGCCTATTATTGTAATATCAGGAACTGCTATTGTGCAAGAAGCGGTAACCTCGCTTAAGGCGGGAGCCTGGGATTTTATTTCCAAACCTATTACTAATTTAGAAGAGCTTGAGCTTTGCGTTTTGAAGTCTTTGGATAGAGTTGCTAATATGAAAAATGATAAACGCTATAAGGAAAGCCTCGAAAAAAATATCGAAGAATTAACCGAAGAATTCTACAGGAAGATTGAACAGCTATTTAATAAATAGAAACATGCTCGGTTAGCGGCTTAATAGTCTTTACAGTTATAAAATACCCACTTATAGTACCATAGAATACCCCGAAAAGGCAATTTCATCTCTTTGCTCAATTGATGATATTAAAATCAGTATTTTAGATATTGTGCGGTTACCCGTATGTATTTAAGCAACAGAAGAGGAATCCCAATGAATTGGTTCAACAGACTAAAAATTAGTAAAAAACTACAGCTCGGTTTTTTAGTGGTTTCGTGCGTTGCATTGATTATAGGATATATCGGGATACGTAATATTCGCGCAGTTGACGATATGGGAAGCGATATCTATAAAGGGAATATGCTGCCTGATATTACTATTTCTAAATCTTCAGACGCTTTTTTGAGGATTCGCGTTCTTATCATGGAGTATATTACTACTGCAAAACCGGAAAAAAGACCGAACTTGCTAAAACGACTAAACGCCCGGCGCGCGGATATAGTATACTTTGATTCAGACTTTGAAAAAACAATTAAAGACGACTCGGTTAAATATTATTTTGACTCGTATAAAGAAATAAAAAAGAAATACTTCGTTGAGATTGATAATATTATTAAGCTGGTTGATGCAGGAAATATTCAGGCTGCTTTTGCAATTTATGAAGGGAGCTTAGATAAAATTCGCGAATCATACCAAAAATCAATAACTAAAACTTTTGATTACGGATTAAAATTAGCCGCTGAAAAAGCCGAAATAAAAAATCAAAAAACTGATAATACTATTTTGGCTATGATAATCCTTATTATAGTAGGTTTTGGAGCCGCTATTGGACTGGGTATGTACATTGCAAAACAGATTGGAAAACCTATTAAAAATATTGTGGAAATTGCTAACAGGGTTGCTATTGGCGATATTAATGTGAATATAGAACAGACTACTTTTGACGAAATTGGCGAACTTGAAAAAGTATTTGCTTTGTTGGTTGAAAAAACAAAAGAAGAATCGTACATAGCAGATAAAATTGCTCAGGGAAACCTGTCTACTGAAATTAAACCGAAATCTGTAAACGACGCGCTTGCTTATAGCATAAACAAAATTATTTCTACGGTTAAAAATCTTCGTTCCGAAATAAAAGAATTGACGCGAGCCGCGCAGGACGGCGATCTGAAAGCGCGCGGGAATACGAAAAAATTTGCCGGCGAATATAAAGAAATTGTGACTGGCATTAATGATACGCTGGATTCTCTTATTAATCCGCTTTATGTAGCGGCTGATTATTTTGATAAAATCAGCGCGGGAGAAATTCCGGAAAAAATCACTCAGGAACTTAACGGCGAATTTAACTCTATAAAGAACAATTTGAATAAATGCATTGAGTCAATACATAATCTGATTGAAGACGCCAACTTGTTATCAGTTGCGGCAATGGAAGGAAACCTTTCCGCACGAGCAGATATTACTAAACATAATGGCGACTATAAAAAAATAATTTCAGGATTTAACGGCGCTTTGGATTCTGTAGTGGCTCCTTTGAACATGGCCGCGGAATATGTCGAAAAAATTAGTAAAGGCTCTATGCCTCCTAAAATAACTGAAGATTTTAAAGGCGATTTTGAAGCTGTTAAGAATAATCTTAATACTTGCATAGACGCAATAAATAATCTGATAGCCGACGCTAATGTGCTAGCTACTGCGGCAATAGAAGGAAGTCTATCAGTAAGAGCTGACGCATTTAAACATAAAGGCGATTTTAGAAAAATAATTCAGGGAGTAAACAATACGCTTGATTCAGTTGTCGATCCGCTAAAAATAGCAGCTGAATATATTAATTTGATTGGAGCCGGAGAGGTCCCTGGTAAAATACATGACGACTATAAAGGCGATTTTAATGAACTAAAAAATAGCATTAATTCCTGCATAGACGGGCTTGAAGGATTATCCGCTTTATCCGGTATACTCGAAAAAGCGGCTAAAAATGATTATGAACAAAAGGCCAGCATTTCTTATAATGGAATTTTTGCAAAAACTGCCGATTCAGTTAACAAAGTTTTATTGCAGTTTGAGCAGATACAAAAAGTAGCCAATGACATTGCAATTGGTAAATTAGATGAATTGGATAATCTTAAACTAATTGGCAAGCGAAGCGAGAATGACAAAATGCTTCCAGCTATGATCTCTATGATGACTGCAATAAGAAGCCTTGCTGAAGAAGCGGATATGTTAAATAAAGCCGCAATGGAAGGAAAACTTTCTGTAAGAGCAGATATTTCCAGGCAAAATGGCGAGTTTAAAAAAATTGTTGAAGGAATGAACAAAACTTTCGACGCTGTTGTGGCTCCGCTTAATATAGCCGCCAAATACATAGATAAAATAAGCAAAGGCGATCTTTCAACTCAGATTACAGAAACTTTCAATGGCGATTTTAACAGTCTGAAAGGGAATCTTAATATTTGTATATCGGCCATAAACTCATTAATAGCGGAAGTTGACGGCATTGCTATGTCGGCAGTTGAAGGCAGTTTATCTTTTAGGGCAGATATTTCTCAGTATCATGGCGACTATAAAAAAATCATTGAAGGTTTTAATAAAACGCTTGATGCAATGAATAATCCAATTCTTGAAGGAGTTGAAGCCCTTAAAGTTTTGGCTGATGGAGATTTTACAGTAAGCATAGAAAGCCAATATAAAGGCGATCATGCAAAAATTAAAGAAAGTATAAACGCTATGTCGAATTCTATTAGTCTTGCTCTAAGCGACGTAAGCGACGCTATTTCCGCTACTGCAAGCGCAGGTACAGAGATATCTTCCAGCGCAGAGCAAATGGCCGCAGGGGCGCACGAGCAAACTGGGCAGGCTACTGAAGTTGCAGGCGCCGTAGAGCAGATGACTAAGACTATTCTTGAAAATACTAAAAACGCATCGCATGCGGCTGATGCCGCTAAAACTGCCGGAGATAAAGCCAGAGGCGGCGGCGTTATTGTAAAAGATACTATTGAAGGAATGAATAGAATTGCCGACGTAGTGAAAAAATCGGCCGCGACAGTGCACAAACTAGGCAAAAGCAGCGATCAGATAGGCGAGATTATTCAGGTGATTGACGATATTGCCGATCAAACTAATCTGCTAGCGTTGAACGCAGCTATTGAAGCCGCTCGCGCTGGCGAACAGGGCAGAGGCTTTGCGGTAGTTGCCGATGAAGTAAGAAAACTTGCGGAACGAACTACTAAGGCTACAAAAGAAATTGCCGGTATGATAAAACAAATTCAGAAAGATACTTCTGAAGCTGTAATTTCAATGGACGCAGGAGCCCAGGAAGTGGAACTTGGAAAGGCAAAGGCGGATAAAGCAGGTATTGCTTTGCAGGAAATTATTGACGAAACAGGGAAAGTAGTGGATGTTGTCAATTTGGTAGCCGCCGCTAATGAAGAACAATCTACCGCGGCCGAAGAAATAAGTAAAAACATAGACGCTATAAGTAATGTTACGCAGGAAAGCGCTTCGGCAACTCAGCAGATTGCTCATGCTACTGAAGATTTAAGCAGATTGACTGTTAATCTGGAAACTTTGATTAAAAAATTCAAAATTGCCAGGAATAGAAAAGCTGATTTTGATAAAAATTTGTTGAGCTAAATTAATTCAGCAATGTTTTCTGGTCATTATGACCGGAATAGGTTAGTTGTTAGTTATACCAAAATAGAGGGCAAAACTATAAGGTACAGAGATGACTAGGGGATCATCTCTGATTTTTTTTATCTAATTTCGCTTTCCTCCATCTCCATTTTTACAGCTCTATTTAATATTAATGAAAAAACATTATAATAGAATTAACACAGACATAATGTACAAATGTGCAATTTTATTGTTATTTTTGGAATTATCATCATAAAAAATAGGACAATAGTGAAAAAAATAGTTACAATTATCATCGCTCTCTTTATTTTAGGCTCTCAGAGTATTTTTTCGCAGGCATTATTTGAAGAAAATTTTAATTACAACGCCGGAGATACATTAGTTAAAAACGGGTGGACTGCACATTCAGGCGCCGGGACAAACACAATTACTGTCGTTTTACCAGGATTGTCATATTCCGGATATGCAAGTTCAGGCGTTGGCTTTGCGGCTAAGTTAGTAAATTCAGGAGAAGATGTTAACAGACTTATGTCTGATTCAATTTCAACAGGTTCGGCTTATATTTCGTTCTTGGTAAGAGTAGATACTGCGCGTAGCGCCGGAGACTATTTCTTTAACATTGGACCTACTGCAATGGGCTCTTCAATTTACAGAGGAAGAGTTTATGTTAAACAGGCTGTAAACGGAAAGCTTTCCTTCGGAGTTTCTAAGGGAGCTGCAAGCGCAACTGTTTTAACACAGTACACTGATTCTGTTTTTACGCTTGGAACTACTCATCTTATTGTATTGAAATATACTATAGTTGCCGGAGCTTCAAACGATTCTGTAAGCTTATTTGTAGATCCTGTTATTTCAGGCAGCGAACCTGCTCCGCTTATTCATCAATCTGATACGACAAGTACGGATACGGATATTAATGTTGCAAGAATAGCTTTGCGTCAGGGTTCGGCTTCAACTGCGCCATATTTGCTTATTGACGGCATCAGAGTCGCTAATTCATGGTCAAGCATGTCTTCAACAGTTCCGGTTGAGCTGACCTCATTTACGGCTACTTCAGCGAATAATGGAACCTTACTTAAGTGGCGTACGGCTACAGAAACAAATAACTATGGTTTTAATGTTGAAAGAAAAGCTTCTAACAGTTCTTGGGAAAATATCGCTTTTGTAAAAGGAAACGGAACCAGCTCTGAAGTTTCTAATTATAGCTTTACAGATAAAAATGCAGGACAAAGCGGAAAAGTTTCTTATAGATTAAAACAAGTTGATTTTGACGGTTCTTATACATATTCAAAAACCGTAGAAGTGAACTTAAGCAAAACATTTTCTTACCAGCTTGGAAAGAATTATCCTAATCCTTTCAATCCTTCGACGATAATAAAATATTCAGTCCCGGTAAAACAAAATGTGACTCTTAAAGTATATAATTTGCTTGGCAATTTAGTGGCTACGTTAGTAAACGAAACTAAAGAAGCAGGGGATCATTCAGTAGAATTTAACGCTAAAAATTTATCAAGCGGCGTTTATTACTACCAGCTTCAGGCAGGCAATTTTGTTCAGACTAACAAAATGATTTTGATGAAATAACTTATTTCGTATTTCTTAAAAACCGTCTAATCATTTATTGATTGGACGGCTTTTTTTTGTCAATTTGCTTCCTGCTTATTTGTAGGCAATGTAAAATAAAAGGAGCTTCCTTTACCTTCGGCGCTTTCAGCCCAGATTCTACCGCCATGTTTTTCAACAAACTCCTTACAAAGCAATAATCCTAAACCGGCGCTGGGTTCTCCGTCGGTTCCAATTGATTTTATTTTTTCTTCGATTCTAAATAATTTTGCAATATTAGTATCGGATATTCCTATCCCAGTATCTTGAACTGATATCATTATTTCGTTATCGGTAGATGAACCAGATTCTACTGTAACCATCCCTCCCCGATTAGTGTATTTTATAGCATTTGATACCAGATTTCTGATTACTGAATAAATCATTTTTTCATCGGCGTAAACTTTTAGTTCTTTTTGCATTTCGTTATTAATAAGTATCCCTTTCTGAATGGCTCTTTGGTTGAGAGAAGCTATTGATTCCTCTACAATTTTATTGATATCTAATTCCACAGGTTTAAACTCTATTTTCCCATTTTGCATTCGCGCCCAATCCAATAGGTTCTCTATCAGCTTATAAAGATTTGTAGTAGATTTATACATCTCCCTGCTTAATTCAGTAAGTTCCGCCTTTGAAAATTGTTCAATCCCTTCAGCTAATAATTCCGTCATGTTCAAAAAGCCATTAAATGGACTCCTTAAATCGTGCGCGATAATAGAGAAAAACTTATCCCTGTTTGCAATAAGCAATTTCAATTCTTCATTTTGCTTTTTTAATATATCGCGGGCTTCTTTTAAATCAATTTGAGTTTTTATGCGTGAAAGAGCTTCTTTTGCTTTTAATGGCTTTGTAATGTAGTCTACTCCTCCGGCTTCAAAAGCCGTTTCGATATCATCCTCGTCAGTTTTAGCCGTAAGAAAAATAACCGGTATATCTTTTGTCGTTTCATTTTGCTTCAATTGACGACACACGTCAAAACCTGACATGCCGGGCATCATAATATCCAAAAGAATAACTTCTGGCAATTTAGATTCGGCAATTTTAATTGCTTTTTCTCCATTATCTACAACCATAAGTTTATAATAAGGACTAAGAACTAAAGCGGCTAACTTTAGATTTGTAAGGTTATCGTCAACAACTAAAATGGAATATCTCATTTTTATCTCTGTTTTAAATTACAATATATGTTTATTCAGCATTTAAAAGCTTTTTTATATTTTGAATATTTGCGCCAAATTGACTCAATAGTTTTTGTATAGTTTCAATATCAAAGCAATTAATGGCGGACTTAAGTTCGCTTATATATTTGTCGAAAAGGGGAATGTTGTTTGCATTCACATATTTATCTAAATTTTCAACAAAGGCGTCTATTTCGTCTGAGTCAAAAATATCATATAGTTCTTTCGATTTATTATTAAAAGCGGATTCCAGATTATCAAGTTGAACTTTTAATGTAACTTTCTCGGCATTTGTCAGGTTTAAAAACTCATCCTGGATGTTTGTCGATTTAACTTCTTCAGAACTATCGCTAACTGTATATGGAATAAATTTCATAAGCGAAACATATAATTTATTCCTAAAAATCGGTTTATATAAGCTATCGTTAAATATATGCAAAGCGTCATTATCTTTTTCAGACGGGAGCGAAGCGGTAAAAGCTATCATTGGAATTGATTTTGTAGCAGGATCATTCTTTAGCAAACCGGCAGCAGTTATTCCATCCATTTCCGGCATTCTTATATCCATGAGTATTAGATCGGGTTTGAATTTATTTGCAAATTCAATAGCTTCTTTTCCATTATAACCTTCAATAATTTCAAAAGGTTGATCTATTAAAAAGCCTTTGATTAAATTGATGTTTTGAGGCACGTCGTCTATAATTAAGATTATTCTTTTTTCAAATAAAACATTGTCGGTCTGTATTTCATAGTCATTCTGTAAAGCAGTTTCAGTATCCGAATATTTTATTTTTTTCAGGTTCAAAATAAATCTGCTTCCTTCATTTAACTTACTTTCAAGCGTGATATTGCCTCCCATCAATTCTGCCAGCCTGTTGGAAATTGCAAGACCCAACCCTGTCCCTGACGAGTTATTTACAGCCTTTTGATGCGCCTGGCTAAATGATTCAAACACCCGTTTCTGATCGTCTTCGGCAATGCCAACTCCGGTATCTTCAATGGTTATTGAAAAATCTAAACAATTCTCTTCTCCATAATACTTATTTACAGCTACTATTATTTTCACATAGCCTTTGTTTGTAAATTTGAAAGCGTTGCCTACAATATTTACTAATACCTGACGAATTCTGATTTCGTCTGCAATAATTGTTTGCGGAAAATCAGAAGTATAGTCGATAAGCAGATCTATTTCTCTTTCAGCGGCTTTGTATTTGAAAAGAGAAACAATATCATTTATTAGGTTTTTCAAGTTGACTTGAACAGGCTCCAACTCCATTTTGCCGGCTTCAATTTTGGATAGATCTAAAATATCGTTGATTAAGTGAAGCAGCGATTTGCCGCTTGAAAAGATGGTTTTCAAATAACCATGCGCAGTTTCTTCAGTGATTCGCTTTAATAAAATTTCCGAAAAACCAAGTATGGCGTTCATTGGAGTTCTAATTTCGTGACTTACATTTGCAATGAACATTGATTTTGCAATATTTGCGGCGTCGGCTTTAATTCTTGATTCCACTAAATCCGAGTTTACTCGTGCTAATTCATCGGCTCTTTCTTCAAGAACGCTTTTAGTATAGATAAGTTCTTCGAGCAAATTTTTAAGTTCAGTTTCAGTTCTTTTTTGAGCGGTTACGTCCCAATTAGTTCCTATCATGTTTGTCGGTTTGCCAGTAGAATCGCGCTGTACTATAGCTAAAGCGCGTATGTTGTGAATAGAGCCATCAGGCCATACGATGCGGAATTCTGTATCAAAGTTTTTTTTACCCAGGATAGCGTTCTCTGTTTCTTCTTCAATTCGTGGCATATCATCTGGATGCAGGCCTTTTTGCCATAAATTATAAGCGTTGTCATGGCTGCTATCTTCAATTCCGTATAAGGAATACATTTGGTCGTCCCAAATCAAACTATTTTCGATTATGTTAAAATCCCAAATGCCTACTCCGCCGGCATGCGTAGCTAACGATAAACGATTAGTAATCTGTTTTAGCGCTTCTTCTCCTTTTTTACGCTCGGTAATATCGCGTTCAATGAACAAAATGCTTGAAGGATTCCTGTTTAAGTCCAGTAAAGCAGTAGAATTAACATCGACATAAAATTTTGAGCCGTCTTTTTTTAATGATAAATACTCTGCTATTTTTTGGTCTCTATTCCCGGTTAGTAATCCGTTTATATTCTCAATTGCTAAAGAACAGTTAGAAGAATCAATAAAATCATAAAATGATTTTCCTAATAATTCGCGCTTTTCTTCTACAGAGTAACCGTGCATTTTCGCTAATTTATCAGATATAAGCTGATTCTTTCCATCCAACGAAATTATGCCTATTCCATCAGGCGAAGCCGAAATAATAGCTTCCCACTTTTGGTTGCTTTGCTGCAACGCCTCTTCTGCTTCTTTTTGTATTGTCATATCGACAAAGCTTTCAAGCAGTTTTTCTTCGCCTCCTATTTTTATACGCTTAACAGTTTTTAAGATTGCTATTTGTGTTTTATCTGCGCGAAGCAATATTTTTTCGGAATTATTGATATCATGATTGTTATTGCAGACAGGACAGCATTGTTCTTGCGCTGGACAAATAAACAAATGGCATCTGCGGCCAATGATATTTTCTTCAGTTTCCTGAATTAATGATAAGGCAAATTTGTTAATACGCTCAATAACTCGAGTTGCCGGGTCAATTATCATAATGCCGACAGCTATATTTTCTAACAGGGAGCGCTGGAGGTTTTCATTCTCTTTTATCTGGTTTTCAATTTGTCTTCGCTCGGTGATATCTTGCATAGAAAGAATTATACAATCGTCTTCCCCTATAATGACTACTTCGGCAGAAGCTAAAACTTGTTTTATCCGGCCTGATTTGGTTTGCAGTTCCATTACGACGTTGCGTACTGACCCATATTGTCTTAAAATTTGGGAAAGCTCATTCCTTTGTTCGGGATGCGCCCATAGTTTCAAATCATATCCTGTATGCTCAATTACTTCTTCGCGCGTTCTTTCAGAATATCTTAAAAACTCAGAATTTATATCAATTATAAGCCCTTCTTTTATTGTTGAAAGCGACATTGCAACCGGACTTGAATGGAATGTTTTGTTGAATTTCTTTTCGCTTTCCAATAAAGCCTCTTCAGCTTTTTTGCGTTCTGAAATATCTCTAGCTAAAGCAAAAATTACTTTTTTGCTTTTCCATATATATGGGCCTCCAACAATTTCTACCGGAAATATAGTCCCGTCTTTTTTCTTATGGTACCGGAGCGGCATAAATACAGTGCCTTCGCTTGCGGCTTGTTTTGTTGATGAAGTCGATAATGAGATTTCTGCCGAAACATTATAAATAGTCATTCCAGAGAGAAATTCTTCTTTGCTGTAGCCGTACATTGAGCAATGCCTATCGTTTACATCAAGGAATTTTGAAGTTTCCTGGTCGAAGATGCTGATTGCATATATTTCGTTTTTAAAAATAGCGCTATATTTTGCTTCGCTCTGGCTTAGTTCTTTTGTTAATTCTTCCGCCAGTTTATGCGCTCTGATATTTGTGGTAATTAATGACATATAAAGTACAAATAACAATATGCTTATACTTACGCCCCCAGTTGCAGTATACCAGGCTTTATTATAATCGGAAGCAGACGCAGGTAAATCGTATTGAGTATATTGCAAATACCAGTAATGATCGTTGAATATGATAGAGGTTTTTAACGTAATTGCTGAAGAAGAAGACATCGAGTCATTCCCAATTGATCTTCTGCTATCATAAAGTAGCGCATCCTTATTATATGACGTATTGTCATATATTTCTAAACGAAAATTTTTTCCATTTATAGATTGATAACCGCCAAGGATTCCATCCATTAAATCGTTCATCCTATACGGACTATAAACCCAGCCTAAAATTGCGCGTCTGCGTTCTTCAATAGTTCCAATTGGCATCCCTTTTTTAAAGACTGGCACGTACATGAGCGTTCCAGCCTGAATATCTGTATTGCTCTCTTGTACTAGAGTGATTTTTCCAGAAAGCGACGCTATATTTAAATCTCTGGCCTTTTCCATTGCCGCTCTTCTGACTGGTTCGGAAAACATATCGTACCCGAACGCGCGTAAGTTTCTCCCTGAAAATGGCTCAAGATAAATAATAGACGTATAGTGTTCCCTTGGTCCTTTTGGTTTTACAGAATATTTGGGAAATCCTTCGCTTCTGATTTTTTTTTCGTGCTGGGCTAATTGGTTTTGATGAATTATTACGGAGTATCCTATTCCTTGAATTCCAGGAAGGTTTTTCTCAATCATTTGGTTTAAATAAGCGTTCCGCCAATCGCTACGCGTTAGCTCTTCATTGACTGCAAACAAAACGCTTTGGCTTCGCAGTAATTGAGCGTGCGCATGAAGACGCGAGGCTATTTTATTTTTAAGTTCGCTGCATGCAAAATTAAACTCGGTTTCTGCTTTTTGTTCAACGCCGGTCTTTACTAAAAGAGTTGCCGCTAAAGTTAGAAGTAACCCGACTATCAACAAAGTCATTGCCGGTAATATTTGGCGTTTTTTCAGTTGCCATGGGGATTTATTTTTTAAAAACTTCATATTCCCATCAAAAAAATTTAATTATTATTTAATCAGATTTTCTAATTGGCTTCCGATATGCTATAAAAATGCTTAAGCCCTTTTTATATATTTTTCCAAAAGAAATATTTCTAAAAAATATTTGATAAGATATACCTGTTTATGGGTATTTTGCGAGCAGTGGCACAGCTGTCCAAAATAAAACAGATGAAGAAGAAAAGATTCAGAATAGCTTCATATTGGACAGATTTTAAGATAAGGCAGAATCGAACCCTAATGA
>WSSedL1CaDRAFT_10000198_pt1 | contig 41614 bp, 54 predicted proteins | sample WetSurSL1Cattail_FD_9464 | JGI IMG/M metagenome (IMG submission 9464)
GACGGCAGTTACGTCGCCGCGCTGACGTCTTCGCCTGAGAACCAGATCTTCGTGCGCACGCTGGTCGAGCTTGCCAAGAACTTCAACCTGAAGATAACGGCGGAATGGGTCGGCTCAGAGGAAGAAGCCGATTTGTTGCAGGGCTTCGGTGTCGACACCTTCCAAGGCTTCTATTTCGGCGAGCCGCTGCTCAATCCGGAGTGGAAGAAGGGATAGCTCTGCTTTCCCCGCGGGCCCAACTTGCAGCGATCTATTTTCGCTCACTCAGCTCCGCGAGCTGCCGGCGCATTTCTTCCATTTGGGTTTTCAGATCGCTGAGATCGCTGTGATCACTGGCGACGGGGGTGTCTGGTTGCTCCGGCGGGTTTTGCGGCGGTGAGAAGGGCGTGAACATCTGCATGGTACGCTCGAACATCGCCATGTTCTCATGGGCGAGAGCCTCCACCGCCAGATTGCCGCCGCCGAACACCTTGGCGATGCGCTCGCGCATCTCTTTCTGGTTCTTGACGAAGCTCTGCATGGAGAGGTCGAGATAACCCGGCACGAAGGACTGCATCGGGTCGCCGTAGAAGCGGATGAGCTGGCGCAGGAAGCGGATCGGCAGCAGGTTCTGCCCCTTGGCTTCTTCCTCGAAAATAATCTGGGTGAGGACGGAACGAGTGATGTCGTCGCCGGTGCGCGCGTCGTGGACTTCGAAGTCGGTGCCCTGCTTCACCATCTCGCACAAATGGTCCAGCGTCACGTAGCTTGAGGTCTGCGTGTTGTAGAGCCGCCGGTTGGCGTACTTCTTGATGATGACTGGCGCTATGATGACTGGCGCTTCGGTTTTCAGGTCTTCCGCCACGCGCGTTCCCGTTTCTGTCTGCCGTTTCTGGGGCATTCGGTGTAAGATGAAGCCAAGCCCACAAACGGCGGCCTGTCCAGCCTTTTTGCGCAGTTGCAGCACGGGGTGCGGCGCAATCGACACGGTAAGATGTTGACATTGCCTGAGTTTTTCCGTGGCCGCAAGTTTCCTCGCAGCCGCGGTAATTTGTGGGCGAATTGTGGCGACCGTTCCGTACGCCTCCGGGCAGGGGAAATGGTCCGGCGACAGCGCCCGCGTGACAGGCTACACATCGCATCTGGGATGACCTTCGCGCTCGACATCGACAAGCTCACCTGCATCCGGGGGCACCGGGTGCTGTTCGAGGGATTGCGCCTGTCGCTGTCGGCGGGCGCTTTCGTGTCGCTGGAAGGGCCGAACGGCGCCGGCAAGACCAGCTTGCTCCGCATGATCGCTGGATTTCTGATGCCCGCCGCCGGAACTGTCTGTATCCGGACGGAAGCCGGTGTGGCGTTGACCGATGGCGAGGATCGGGCGCGGGCGGTAGGCTGGCTCGGCCACCAGGATGCCGTCAAGCCGCAGTTGACGGTACGCGAGCAGCTTACGTTTTGGGGTCAGCTTTACGGCGGGGGCGCGGTGGTGTTGGGGCCGTTCGGTTTGGCGCCTCTGGCCGACGTGCCGGGGCAATTCCTGTCGGCGGGGCAGAAACGGCGGTTGGCCTTGGCGCGGCTGACACTGACGGGGCGCAAGCTGTGGCTGCTCGATGAGCCGCTGGCGGCGCTCGATGCGGCGGGCAAGGCGCTGGTGGCGGAAACCGTTCGCGCTCATTGTGCCGCGGGTGGTATTGCCATCGCCGCCACCCACGAGCCGCTTGGGGTGGACGGGCTTAGCTTGCACCTGGGGGCCGCATGAGCGCGCTGCGCCGCCTTGTTGCTCGCGATCTCGTGCTGGCGATACGCGCGGGAGGCGGGGCAGCGCTGGCGCTCGCCTTTTTCGCCGCCGTGGCGACGCTGGTCCCGCTCGGCGTTGGGCCCGATCTGAAATTGCTCGTCCGCATTGCCGCTGGTGTGTTGTGGGTGGCGGCGGTGCTGGCGGCGCTGCTCTCTCTCGACCGCTTGTTCCAGGCCGATTTCGAGGATGGCAGCCTGGATCTGATGGCGCTGTCGCCACTTTCCTTGGAAGCCGTGGCGCTGGCCAAAATCGCCGCCCATTGGCTATCGACCGGCTTGCCGCTGACCCTGATCGCCGCCGTACTGGCGGTCGCCTATGGCCTTCCCGCAAGCGGAACTGTTGCGTTGGTTGCGTCGCTTCTGATCGGCACCCCCGCGGTGAGTGCCATCGGCGGGATCGGTGCGGCGCTGACGCTGTCCATCCGCCGCGGCGGCTTGATCCTGCCGTTCATCGTGCTGCCGCTGATCGCGCCGGTGGTGATCTTCGGCTCCGGTGCAGTCCTGGCGGAACTCGACGGGCTGGCGAATGGCGCGCTCTGGTTCCTGGCGGCATTTTCGCTTTTGGCCGTGGCGTTATCGCCCTTCGCGGCGGCGGCGGGCGTGCGGCTCAATCTCGGTTCGTAAGGTGCTATAGAAAACGTGATGTTCACCCTGGCCAACCCCAAGCACTTCATGGCTGCGAGCGGCAAAATCCTGCCCTGGCTCGCGGCGGTCACGGCCGTTCTGTTCGCGGCCGGGCTCACGCTGGCTCTTTCGGTTCCGCCCGATTACCAGCAGGGCGATGCTGTGCGCATCATGTTCCTGCATGTGCCGGCGGCGTGGGTCGCGATGATGGCCTATGGGCTGATGGCGCTGGCCGCGGCGGCAGGGCTGATCTTGCGCCAACCGCTGGCCGATGTGGCGGTGAAGACCGCGGCGCCGTTGGGAGCGGTGTTTACGGCCTTGGGGCTTATCACCGGATCGTTATGGGGCCGGCCGATGTGGGGCGCATTCTGGGTCTGGGACGGTCGTTTGACCTCGTTCCTGCTGCTGTTGTTCCTCTATCTCGGTGTCATGGCCTTGGGGAACGCGATCGAAGACGAAACTCGCGCCGCGCGTGCCGCCGGAATTCTTGCCATCGTTGGGGCCGTGAACCTGCCGATCATCCACTTCTCGGTGACGTGGTGGACAACGCTGCATCAGGGCGCGAGCATATTGAAGAAGGGCGGCCCGGCGATCGCGCCGGTTTTTCTGTGGCCACTGGCGGTGATGGCGCTGGCCTACACGATGTTGTTCGTCACCCTCTGGATCGTTCGCATACGGACAACAATCCTGGAGCGCAAGGCCGCTGTCCTGAGGATCACGGGGAGGGCATGACCATGGTCCTTGGGACTTACGCCGCCTATGTCTGGAGCGCCTACGTCCTCAGCGGGTTGGTTCTGGGCGCCGCCGTCGCCGTGACCTATGCCAAATGGTACCGCGCCAAGAAGCGCTTAGCGGAAATAAAGGTTTCAGAAACCAATCTCTGAAATTCTCCTCGCCATGCAGATCAGCGCCGCAAATCTTCTGGCCTCGCAAAGCCAAGCCCCCAGCCGTACGCCGGGCACTGCCGCAGCATTCGAGCCGATCGCGTTCAAGTCGACGCCACAAGCGGCTGTGCACCAGGACGTGGCCAAGCAGGCTGTGCCGGCGGCGATGACGGGCACAAACACAACAACCGGTACGACAGCAGCCAGCGGTTATGTCCGCCCGGGCACCAACGTCGATATAAAAATTTGATATTAAACCTCAGCCTCAGCTGCGGCGCTTGCGCGTCTTGGCGCGGGGTTTCGGCGCGCCATTGGCGGCAAACGCCTCACCGGCCGCCGCAATCGCCGCCAATGCTTTGATGAACTTGGTGCGTTCCGACGCCGGCAGCGGGTCGAGCAGCGCCTTTTCGGCGCGATCGGCGGCCGAGCGGGCCACGCGCAGCGCCTTGCGGCCGCTTGCGGTGATCGCGACCGCGTTGGCGCGGGCATCCTTCTCGGTGCGTTCGCGGCTGATCAGGTTACGTTCGAGCATGCGGCGGACCATTTCGGCCAAGGTCGAACGGTCAATNCCCGTCATCTCGACCAGCGCCGTCTGACTGACGCCTTCGTTGTTTTCGAGCGCGGCGAGCACCGTAAACTGCTGCTTCGTCAGCTCGCACGAGCCGGCTTCGCGCGCATACAAATCGCCGAAATACTGCTGGCATCGCTTGATAAGGTGGGATGGCGCTTCCGCAAGCTCAAAGCCTCCATTCGCTTTACGCTGGCTCTTCATCATTGTGCCCCCGCCTCCGCAATATCAATTCAGCAGACCATACGCCTGCGCGACAACATTTTACATTCTACGATACGCTGGACGCTCAACGTCACGGGCTGACGTGAATGCCAAACAATAACCAACCATAACGCGGCCGACAACTGTGTCTACCGCGAAGGGGTGCGTCGAGGCAACGCGTTGCTGCGCGATCAGGTGATCGCGAGCCGACTATTCCGTGTCGGAAGCAATTTGATGCTTGAGCAGGAACGGCACTTGGCTGAACGAAAACAGCAGCGTCAGGGCGATGGCGCCGAAGGTGTGGAACGTAACCCACACGCCGTCGGAAAAGCTCCGCCATATCAATTCGTTGAGGATCGCCATGCCGATGCAGAAGCCGCCGAAGCGGGCCGTCAGTATACGCCAGTTCTTCTCTTCAAGCGATATGGCCGCTTGAAATATGTACTTTATGAACAGCCGGTTGAACGCAAGTCCCCCCAGTAGGGTCGCCGCAAACAGACCGTAGATCATGGTCGGCTTCATTTTCATGAACATCTTGTCGTTTAGATAAAGCGTGAGCCCACCGAAGATCAGAACGATCACCGCGGTCACCAGCGGCACCGGATGCAGCTTGCGGTCAAACACATAGCCCAGCACGACGGCCGCGACCGCGCCCGCCATCACCGTGGCCGTCGCCACTTTGAAATCAAACAGTCTGTATGCGACGAAGAACAGCAGCAGCGGGCCGAAATCTAGCAGGCTGCGTCTCAATTGCGGATTCATGCGGCCCCCGTCAGCGCTTTGGCGAAGACGTCCGCGGAGAAACTCTGCAGATCCTCTTCATGCTCGCCGACGCCTATAAAATGGACAGGTATCCCAAATTTGGCGGCGAGGGCTACCAGAATACCGCCTTTGGCGGTGCCGTCCAACTTGGTCATGACAAGTCCGGTGAGCGGAACGGCGGCCGTGAAGGCTTCCACTTGCGACAGGGCGTTCTGCCCCGTGGTGGCGTCCAGGATCAAAAGGGTGCCATGGGGTGCCGTGGGGTCCTGTTTCTTGAGAACCCGCACGATTTTTTCCAGTTCGGCCATCAGCCCGGCTTTGTTTTGCAGCCGTCCGGCGGTGTCGATCAACAAGACATCAGCGCCAGCCTGACGCGCCCGCGTGAACGCATCGAAGCAAAGCCCGGCCGCATCGCCACCCGCGGCGCGCGAGACCACTTCGGCGCCCGCCCGTTCGCCCCAGACCTGAAGCTGCTCGATGGCCGCGGCGCGGAAGGTGTCGCCAGCCGCCAGTACAACTTTCTTACCCTCGCGCGTGAGCTTGGCGGCGATCTTGCCGATGGTCGTGGTCTTGCCGGTGCCGTTGACGCCCGCCACCAGGATCACGAACGGCTTGATTGCCGGATCGATCGCCAGCGGTTTGGCGACTGGTTCCAGGATTTTTGCGATCTCATCGGCGATGATACGGCGCAAATCGTAGGTCGCGACATCCTGGTCGTAGCGGCCCTTGGCAACCACCGCGGTGATGGATTCGGCCTGCGCGGCGCCGAGATCGGCCCGGATCAGGGCTGCTTCCAGTTCGGCCAGCGAGACGTCGTCGATCTTCTTCTTGACCAGGGCTTCGAGGCCGAGCGCGCTGGCGCTTTTCGCAAGGCCCACCCGGAGCTTTTCGAAAAAGGTCGGCGGGGGGGCAGCTTCGCCGAATTGCCTCATGAAAGAATGTCTCCGGTGAGATGGTCGCTCGTGGCGCCGGTGATGCGCACGCGGATGAAATCGTCCGCTTCGCCGGCAAAGGCAACCGGAACGAACGCAGGTGTGCGCCCAAGGCCCGGCTTTTCGACCAGCAGGGTCTCTTCGCGGCCGATTAGCGTGGAATAGTATTGCTGTAAGGCTGCGGCGCCTTTGGTCCTGAGGCGCGCGGCCCGGTCCTTGACGCTGGCACGCGGCACTTGCGGCATTCGCGCCGCCGGGGTCCCTTGGCGCGGGCTGAAGGGAAAAACGTGAAGCATCGAAAGTCCGGCTTCATCCACCAGCCTAACGGTGTTTTCGAACATTTCTTCGGTTTCGGTGGGGAAACCGGCAATCAAATCGGCCCCGAGGGCGGCGTCTGGCCGTAGCCGGCGCACCTCGGCACAGAAGCGGATGGTGTCCGACCGCGAATGGCGGCGTTTCATCCGCTTGAGGATCATGTCGTCGCCGGATTGCGCCGAAAGATGGAAATGCGGCATCAGCCGCTCTTCCTCGGCGATGGCGGCCATCAGCTCGTCATCGGCCTCGATGGAATCGATCGAAGAAATGCGCAGACGCTTCAGCTCCGGCACCAGTTTCAGAATCTTGCGCACCAGGGCCCCGAGGGTTGGCGTACCGGGCAGGTCATGGCCGTAACTGGTCAGATCGACGCCGGTCAGCACGATCTCACCATAGCCGCCCGCGGCAAGGTGGCGGGCCTCTTCCACCACCGCGCCCATACCGACCGAGCGCGAATTGCCGCGCCCGAACGGGATGATGCAGAAGGTGCAGCGATGATCGCAGCCGTTTTGCACTTGCAGGAAGGCGCGGGCCCGGCCCTCGAAGCATTCGACGAATTGGGCGGCGGTTTCCTTGACGCTCATGATGTCGTTGACGCGCACCCGCTCGGGTATACCCAGCGCATAGCTCTTGGGATCGAGCTTGTCGGCGTTGCCGAGCACGAAATCGACCTCGGGCATCTTGGCATAGCTATCGGGATCGGTTTGAGCGGCGCAACCAGTGACGATGATGCGCGCCTCCGGCCGTTCGCGGCGGATTTTGCGGATTTGCTGGCGCGACTGGCGCACCGCTTCGGCCGTCACCGCGCAGGTGTTCACCACCACGGTGTTGTCGAGACCCGCGGTGCGTTCCCGGATTGCCTCCGACTCGTAAGCGTTGAGCCGGCAGCCGAAGGTGATGATGTCGGCACTCATGAAAGTGCAATCTCGCCGCGATAGGCTAACGCGGTTGGGCCGGTCATCAAGACGTGGCCGTTCTGCAGCGTGATGGTGAGAAGGCCGCCGTCGAGCGTGACCTCGACCTTGGCGCCGGTCAGGCCGCGGCGATGCGCGGCGACAACGCTGGCGCAGGTGCCCGAACCGCAGGCCTTGGTGATCCCGGCGCCGCGTTCCCAAACCCGCATCCGCAAGTGCCCGCCATCGCGCACCGTGACGAATTCGACATTGGTGCGTTTGGGAAACATCGGATGGGTTTCGATGCGGGGCCCGAGTGTCGCCACCGGCGCGGCCTCGGCATCGTCGACGAACAGGATGCAATGCGGATTGCCCATCGAAACGGCGGCGCAATTGTAATTTTCGCCGTCCACATTGAGGGCGAAGAGATTGGTGTCCACCGGCCGGGCGAGCGGAATGCGATCCCACGCCAGTTCGGGCGCCCCCATATCGACGGTGATAAGTCCGCGGCCGGTATCGGTGCAAACGAGCGGTCCTGCCAACGTCATCAGGGTAATCGTATTCTTGCCGGTTTCGTCGAACAGCAGGCGCGCGACGCAGCGGGCAGCGTTGCCGCAGGTTTCCACTTCGTCGCCGTCGGCATTGCGGATGCGCATGAAGGCGTCGGCCTCCGCTTGATCGGATTCTGGGGGGGGCTCGATCACGATAATCTGGTCGCAGCCGATGCCGCGGTGGCGGTCGCCGATCAGGCGCGCGGCGGCGGCATCGAGCGCAAGCGGTTGTCGGCGCGCGTCGAAGACGGCGAAATCGTTGCCCAGGCCGTGCATTTTCAAGAACGGGATCATAGGCCGCTATATAGGCGGTGGCTCCGCTTTCGGCCAGTGCCGGGTTGACGGATGGGCCGCCCCGGCTCCAATTTTGACAGGATTCCCGGGCTGGAGAGTTCTATGCGTCGCGCCGCCGTGACTATTTTTTCCGCTTTTGTCCTGTCCACCGCTTTTGGCGCCGCGTTTGCGGCTGAGAAGAGTAACCCTATGAATGATCCGTATATCTGGCTCGAAGACGTCCACGGTGCCAAGCCGCTGGCCTGGGTCAAGGACCAGAATGCCAAGTCGCTTGGGCTATTGAAGGCCGATCCGGCCTATCAGACGAACTACGACTTCATCCTCAAAGTGCTCGACGCCAAGGACCGCATCCCTTACGGCGGCCTCGATCATGGCTTCGTCTACAACTATTGGCAGGATGCCGAGCACCCCAAAGGCTTGTGGCGGCGCACCACCGTTGCCGATTATGCGGCGCCCGCGCCCAAGTGGGACGTGCTGATCGATGTCGACAAACTCGCTGCCGACGATAAGGAAAATTGGGTGTGGAAGGGCACCTCCTGCGCGCCGAGCGAGAAGCGCTGTCTCGTCCAGCTGTCGCGCGGCGGCGGTGACGCCGTGGTGGTGCGCGAGTTCGACCTCGCCTCGAAGGCATTCGTGAAAGGCGGCTTCTTCCTCAAAGAGGCCAAGTCCGATGTGACGCTGGTAGATGACGACACGGTTTTGTTCGGCACCGACTTCGGCGCCGGCTCAATGACCAGTTCCGGTTATCCGCGCATCGTCAAGATATGGCATCGCGGCGAGAAGATCGAAGCGGCCAAGACACTGCTGGAAGGCAAAGAGAGCGACGTGTCGGTCTCGGCGACGGTGCTGCGCGACGGTAACAAGAACGTGGCGATGGTTGTCCGTTCGCCGAGCTTCTTCGAATCCGAGTATTTCGTGATCGGCACCGACAAAAAATTGACGAAAATCCCTGTGCCGCAGTCGGCGCAGATGCAGGGGCTGCACCACGGCCAGTTCCTGTTCACGCTGCGCGATGACTGGATGTTCGAAGGAGACAGCGGCGTCGGAAAGGGGACGTTGCTGGGCTATCGCTTCGAAACGGATAGGCCGCAATTCAGCGAGTCGGCGCTGGAAGTACTTTACACGCCCGGCCCTCGCGCTTCGATCGAAGGCGTCGCCACCGGGCGTGATGCGGTTTACGTCTCGGTGCTGAACAATGTGATTGGCGAGGTGCACGCCTTCCGCCTGAAGGACGGCAAGTGGGCCGACAAGAAATTGCCACTGCCCGACGGCGGCACGGCCAGCATCATTTCGACCAATGATTACGGCCCTGAGGTCTATCTGTCGTTCGAGAGCTTCCTGAAGGCCCCGACGCTTTATTTTGACGACGGCAAGGATACGCCCAAGGAAATCAAAGCGCTGCCGTCGCGCTTTGATGCGGCCGGTATGGAGACGGTGCAGTACGAGGCGACCTCCACTGACGGCACCAAGATTCCCTATTTCGTGATGCGGCCGAAGAATTTGAAGGGCCCGGCACCGGCCATTCTTAACGGTTACGGCGGTTTCGAGATATCCGAGACTCCGTTCTATTCAGCCAATTTCGGCAAGCTATGGGTGGCTAAGGGCGGCATCTATGTGCTCGCCAATATCCGCGGCGGCGGCGAATTCGGCCCTGGCTGGCACGCAGCGGCGCTGAAAGAAAATCGCCAGAAGGCGTTCGACGATTTTGCCGCCGTCGCGGCCGATCTCATCGCCAAGAAAATCACCACGGCGAAACAACTCGGCATCGTTGGCGGCTCCAATGGCGGGCTCTTGGTTTCCACGGTGATGACCCAACATCCCGAGCTGCTCGGTGCCGTGGTCTGTCAGGTGCCGTTGATCGACATGATCCGCTACACCCAGATCGGCGCTGGCGCCTCGTGGATCGGCGAATATGGCGACCCTAGCGATCCTAAGGCGGCCGCGTACATCGGCAAATATTCGCCGTATCAGAACGTCAGCAAAGACAAGAAATACCCCCCGGTGTTCTTCGTCACCGCGACCAGCGACGACCGCGTCACGCCGGTGCATGCGCGCAAAATGGCGGCACGCATGGAAGAGCAGGGCCACGAGGTTCTGTTCTACGAAAACACCGATGGCGGTCACGCCGCGGCAGCGAACCACAAACAGTCGGCAGAATTGTGGGGACTGACGTTCGTTTATCTGGCGGAGAAGCTGGGACTGAAACCAGTGGAGTGACCCAAGGAGGCTTAAACCTTCAAGTCGACACTGTTTGGGACTTCGGCGGTGCGGGACGCGGCGACCGGTGTGGCGTTGACTCTTTGGACGGTCGCAGTTGCTTGTGCCGTGCTGTTGGCTGTTTGAATCTGATGTGCCACCGATAAGGCGCGCATGGCCGCGTTGATGGCCGCGTCATTGTTCAGGGCAATAGCCATTGGTTTGCACCTTTCTCCAGGAACAGGCGGAGGAACTGGGCTTCGAGTGGCCGTTCATCCCCGCCCGCAAAATATGGTGGAACAATAATCTTCGTTCGATTCTCAGGCCGAGATGTCGACGTTGTTGCCGAGATAATCGGCTGGTTGCGACGGCGTGGAGGTGGAATCGACGAGGTCGGTGTTCACCTTCTTCTTGTGCGCAGCCTCTTTGATCAGTTCAACCAAGGCGCGGCCGTACTGTTCGTTGCTACGGTTGATAAGGCTCGCCGCAGAAACATTGAGAGAATCACTCATTAGTTTTGTCGGCCTCTTTCAAGGCCGCTTTCTGTGTTGGGTTGCGCCGTTGCTCCGGACGGCGTCGTTGCGTTAAACTTGGATGTCGAGGTTCTGGCCCATGGACGAATCGCTCATCTTCAAGAGCGAAATGTCCGCCTTGGTGGCCTGGTTGTTGGTCGTTTCGATCGGCGCCACAACGTCGTCGCGTTTCTCCACGCGCGACTTGGCGACAGAGTCGACATTGAAAACGGCCGCACTTGCTTGCATCCCGGCCGGGGAGATGCTCATCGATGTACTCATAACCTGATCCTTCCATTCATCCGGTGTCAGACCAATACGTTGAACATACCGCCGCCCATGTCGGTCACATCCGGTGGTGTCGTTAGATGCGAACGCATGTACAGCAGGGCGGAAACACGCCGGACCGCTGCCTCCAGCGCGGCGTCGCCGGGCGAACCCTGCGACTGGTCTATTATGGGCACGGAAATCTGGATGGCGGTGCGGGCTGCACCGACTGATGCCGTCATTGTTGTTGTGCTACCGACCATGCTCATACGGTCGATTTTGCCGGGCGTGTATTGTAACCGCGTAAAGGTACGTATACGGAGTTTAATTGTAGTTAGTTCAAATTGTTTGAGCCCCGCTTTTCCGCGAGTTTTTTTGGCATTAAGGGTGGATTTTTTTCGGGTGCGGTCAGGCGCCCGGACCAGGCGCCCAGATCACGCGACAGTGTCGAGCAGGGTCCCGATCATCTTGTTCGCCGTCTTGAACACGGCGGCATTGGCTTTGAAGGACAATTCGCTTGTTTTGGTGTCGACGATCGCCGTGGCCAGATCGTCTGATGTGCTGCCGGTTTCGGCGGTGTCGTTCTGGCCGCGCGAAGCACTTGCCTTCGCGACGTTTTGTACAGCCTTTTCAAACTGTTTGGCGCTGGCGCGCAGGCCGTACGTGACAGAGGAAATGGCGTCGATCATGGGAGAAACCATAGCCGCGGAATCCTGCGGCGCTTTGAATCTTAACGGGCGCAGTTGACTAAAATTCAAATCAGATTGTTGGTGCCGCCGCCTTTTTGCCAGGTTTGCCGCCGAGACTCGGCGCCGTCTTGCTGTGGGGGAAACATGGTGCGGATTTTGTCGCGGTCTGTGGCGATGGTGTTGCAATCGCCGCACATCAAAGAACCGCCGGATGCGCCGCTACCTCTCGAAACCTATGTCTACGACTTAGCCGCGCTTGTGGTGCCGTGACGATCATGGCGCTATGGTCGCCGCAGCCACCTGGGAGATGATGATGAGCCGCTTTCTTGCGTCGGGAAAAATCCTCGCGCTCCTGATGACGCTCGTCGTCGCCGGAGGCATCGGCTACTGGGCCTGGAGCGGCCTGAAGGCGCCGCCGGTGGCCGTGCCCGCCGCCATTGTCACCACGCCGCCGGGTTGGGTGAAACTTGATGGCGGCAGCTTCACGCTCTATGCGCCGGAAGGGGCGCACCTGCGCCAAGCGCAAGGGGCCGGGTTCGTTTATGGTGATATCGTCGGCTCATCGCTCTGCGTCCGTTTTCAGGCAGGCAGCAACGTCGGTCTGATGCTGACCAAAAAGAGCCATCCCGATTTTGTGGAAAGCGCGCTCACGGTGGACGGGCATCCCGGCACGTTACGCCGGGCCGATCTTGCGCCCAACGAGCAGCAATACTGGTTCCCCGGTTGCGGGCAATCGCAGTATGCGGGCCTGTTAATGCCAAACGCCCTTCCCGGCGGCGGGACCCTGGTGGTGGAAGTCAGCGCCGAAAACGAGGACGCCCTCGCTGATGCCATGACCATGTTCAAGTCGATCCGGGCCGCGAAATAGGCCCAGGGGCCCAGGGCGGCGTCTATTCCGCCGCGACGGAATGGGTGGGGATGCTGTCGAGCTTGCCGTCCAGGTCCACATGCGCCTGCCACAGATCGAAGGTTTGCTGCATCCGTAGCCACAGGCCCGGCCCATTGCCGCAGAAGCGGCCGAAGCGCAGCGCCATTTCCGCGGTCACCGCCGAGCGGCCCGAGATGATGGCATGCAGCGTCTGGCGCGAGACGCCAAGCTGGCGCGCCGCTTCGCTGACCGAAAGCCCGAGTTCGCTGAGGACGATGTCGCGGAACAACTCGCCCGGATGCGTGGGACGGCGGTCCATTTTCAATTCAGTGGTCTTGGACGAGGTCGACTTTGCGCGCCTCGCCGTCTTGCCACTCGAAGGTAATTCGCCACGGTCCATTGACATCTACTCGCCATCTTACCGGCTTGAAGCGGCTATCGAGATGAAGCCGCAGGCCGGGTAACTTCAGATCGTCCAGCGTTTCGGCGTGGTGTATGGCATCCAAAATCTGCAAACACCGCTTCTGCAAATCCGGCCGGACCTTGGCACTCTTTCCGGTCTCAAAAAGTTCTTTGAGACCCTTGTGGCTAAGGGACTGGATCACTGTTGCTCTCCATCACCCGGTGCCGCTAGCTGAACGGCATCAGAGTGAACTATCAGGCTCCCCAGCCACCAGAATGAGGATAATGTAAGGTACTGCTTTCCACGTGTCAAGTACTGCTTTACAGTTTGACATCCCTTCCCGCCCCACCGTAAAACCCCGTCCTCTCCGGAAGGCCCAGGCTTTCCGGTCCCAGGCTCGGCTTGGGATCGCCCTCAGGCAGCGCGTGGCGCCCCCTGGGGCGTTAGTGCTGTGGTGTGACGGATTTCATTCTTCTTATCCGTCATGGCCGGGTCCAGGCCCGGCCATGACGAACAAGGAAGACGGCAGGCTCGATGTTCGACTCTTTGCAATCCCGCCTTGGCGGCGTGTTCGACAAGCTTCGTGGCCGCGGTGCGCTCACCGAAGCCGATGTCGACGAGGCCTTGAAAGAGGTCCGGGGCGCCCTGATTGAAGCTGACGTCGAACTCGGCGTGGTGGAAGACTTTATCCGCAAGGTGAAGCCGCTCGCCGAAGGCGAAGCGGTGATCCGTTCGGTCACCCCCGCCCAGCAAGTCATCAAGATCGTCCACGACACTTTGGTCGAGACGCTCGGTACCGAAAGCACCGGGCTGCAGCTTGGCTCGCCGCCCGCCCCGATCCTGATGGTCGGCTTGCAGGGCTCGGGCAAAACCACCACCACCGCCAAGCTCGGCCTTCTGCTCCAGACCAAAGAGAAAAAGCGCGTCTTGATGGCCTCGCTGGACGTCAACCGTCCCGCCGCCATGGAGCAGCTCAAGATTCTCGGCGAGCAGGCGGGTGTGCCGACGCTGCCGATCATCGGCGGCCAGACCCCGCTCACCATCGCCAAAAGGGCGCTGGCGGCCGCGCGGGTCGGCGGTTACGACGTTCTGATCCTCGATACCGCTGGCCGTCAGCATGTCGATGAGCAGTTGATGGCGGAAGCCGCCGCGGTACGCGAGATCACCAATCCGCACGAAACGCTGCTGGTCGCCGATAGTCTGACCGGCCAGGACGCGGTCAATATCGCCAAGGCGTTCCACGACCGCATGCCGCTGACCGGCATCATCCTGACGCGGGCCGACGGCGATGCCCGCGGCGGTGCGGCGCTCTCCATGCGCGCGGTCACCGGCGCCCCGATCAAATTCCTCGGCATGGGCGAAAAGCTCGATGCCCTCGAGCCGTTCCATCCCGAACGCGTCGCGGGCCGCATTCTCGACATGGGCGATGTCGTGTCGCTGGTCGAAAAGGCCACCGAGACCGTCAACCAGGAACAAGCCGAGAAGCTGGCGGCCAAGCTGAAGAAGGGATCGTTCGACATGAACGATCTCAATGATCAGCTGGCGCAGATGAAGAAAATGGGCGGCCTGCAGGGTCTGATGGGCATGCTGCCGGGCGTCGGCAAGATCAAGAACCAGCTCAGTGAATCCGGTCTCGACGATCGCATCCTGACGCGCCAACAAGCCATCATCCAGTCGATGACCAAAGCCGAACGTGCCAATCCCGACGTGCTCAATGGCAGCCGCCGCAAGCGTATCGCGCATGGCTGTGGTCTCGAAGTCTCCGACGTGAACAAGCTTTTGAAGATGCACCGCACCATGTCCGACGCCCTCAAGGCGATGAAAAAGGGTGGTCGCGCCAATCCGTTTGCAGCCCTGATGGGAATGAACCGTGGCGGTCCGCCGCCGGGCTTCATGGGGCGGCACTAGTTTTGTTATTTTGCTGACGAAAGAAGGAAGACCATGTCCGTTAAGATCAAACTGTCGCGCGGCGGCACCAAGAAGCGCCCGCATTATGCCATCGTCGTCGCCGACACGCGCTTTCCGCGCGACGGCCGCTTCATCGAGAAGATCGGCTTCTACAATCCGCTGCTGAAGAAGGACGATCCGGCCCGCGTCAAGCTCGACACCGAGAAAGCTGCCGAATGGCTGAAGAAGGGGGCGCTGCCGACCGACCGCGTCCATCGCTTCCTGGCCGCCGCCGGATTGGTCAAGCCGCTCAAGAAGAACAATCCCGAGCAGGCCAAGCCGAAGAAGAAGGCGCAGGAACGCGCTGCCGCGGCCGCCAAAGCGCTCGAAGCGCCTCCGGCCGAAGGCTGATTGGGCCAACCGATGCAGCGTGATGTGCTGCTCGCGGCCGTGATCGGCGCCCACGGCCTCAAGGGCGAGGTGAAGGTGAAAACTTTCACCACGTCGCCTGATGTTTTGCGCGGCTATGGACCGCTGCACGCGAAAGACGGCCGGCGCTTCACCATCGCGGCGCTGCGCCCCAGCGCCGACAGCGAAGCGGTGGTGACCTTTGCCGAGGTGAAGGACCGCAGCGCGGCGGAAGCCCTCAAGGGCCTTGAGCTGTTCGTGGCGCGCGAAAAGCTGCCCGAGGCCGAGCCGAACGAGTTCTATCACACCGATCTGGTCGGTCTTGAAGCGATCGACAAGGACGGCCGCCGTATCGGCAAGGTGCTTTCCGTTCAGAACTACGGCGCCGGCGACGTGCTGGTGATCACCGCCGATGGCGGCGACGAAATCCTGCTCGCCTTCACCAAGGACAACGTTCCCGAAATCGACATCAAGAACGGCCGCCTGACGGTCGCCGTGCCGGATGAGATCGATGCGGGCGATGAAGGTGATCAGGGCGAGGAATAAGGCCTCGCCTAAACATCGGTGTCATGGCCCGCAAATGCGGGCCATCCAGTTGGGGCAAGGCGCGATAGCAAAGAACTGGCTCAGGGCTATTTCTTCATGACTGCTTGAGGCGACACCTGGATGGCCCGCAGTCGCGGGCCATGACAAAATGGGAAATCATGTCCGCTTGGTCTGCCACTGTCCTGACTCTTTTCCCCGAGATGTTTCCCGGGCCGCTGGGCATTTCGCTGTGTGGCAAGGCGTTGGCGAACGGGCTTTGGTCGCTTGAGATCAAGGACATCCGGGACCATGGCCTCGGCAAGCATCGCACCGTCGACGACACGCCTGCGGGTGGCGGGCCGGGGATGGTGATGCGCGCCGATGTGGCGTGCGCGGCGATCGATGCGGTGGAGCGCGCGGCGCGGCCGCTCATATATCTCTCACCGCGCGGGGCGCCGCTGACGCAAACCCGCGTCAAGGCGCTGTCGGAAGGGTCGGGCGTCATCCTGTTCTGCGGCCGCTTTGAGGGGCTCGACCAGCGCGCCATCGACGCCCGCGGCATGGAGGAAATCTCGGTCGGTGACTTCGTGCTGGCGGGTGGCGAAATCGCCGCCATGGCGCTGATGGAGGCCGCCGTCCGGCTGATCCCAGGGGTTTTGGGGGCGGCTGACTCCCCGTCGGAGGAGAGTTTTGAGGGTAGCCTGCTCGAATACCCCCAATTCACGCGGCCGCAAGCGTTTGAAGATCGCCCCATTCCGGAAGTGCTAAATAACGGAAATCACAAGGAAATCGCCAAATGGCGGCGGGCGGAGGCGGAAAAACTCACCGCCCTGCGGCGACCTGATCTGTGGGCCCTCTTTGAAAAGTCGAAGCACTAGGCTATAGGCCCCGGCTCAAACTGCGGTTACACGCCCATCGCAGTACCAAAAGAACAACTGTGCGGAGATAGTTATGAACCTGATCCAGACGCTCGAAGCCGAGCAGATGAAGGCGCTGCGCGCCACGCCGCTTCCTGACTTTCGTGCCGGCGACACGCTGAAGGTCAATGTCAAAGTGGTCGACGTCACGTTTGACGAGAAGACCAAGCAGAACAAGATCCGTGAGCGCCTGCAGGCGTTCGAAGGTGTCTGCATCGCCCGCCAGGGCCAGGGGATCAACGAGGCCTTCACAGTCCGCAAGATTTCTTACGGTGAGGGCGTCGAGCGCGTCTTCCCGATCTTTTCGCCGCTGGTTGACAGCGTGGAAGTGATCCGCAAGGGCCGCGTCCGCCGCGCCAAGCTCTATTATCTGCGCGGCCGTCGTGGCAAGTCGGCCCGCATCGCCGAGCGCACGGATACCATCGCGGGCTAAGCCCCGGTATCCGGTCAGAAATCAGCAAGGGCGCGGGTCTCACGATCCGCGCTTTTTGTTTTGTCGCTGGGATCAGCGGCTCGAGCTGGTGCAATAGCCTTGGGCGACCGCATGACCGCCCTGGCGGGCGAGGTCTATGTGATGCTGTGGCAGAGAAAAAAGAGCCGCCGTTGGGGGGGTAACGGCGGCTCTTTACTACGACGGTCGCGAGCCCGGCTTGTCTAATCGGCCGGTTCGCCTTGGGGGCCGTCGCGTTTGGCTGTGTGCCGCTCTATGTTGAGCAGTCGCGCAGCGGTCTTCCCTCACCACCCCATAGCGCTCATCGCGCCAATGAGTGTAATTTCTTCTCCAGGGCCCAGATGGCGTTCACCAGCGATTGCGAGGCGGCGCCAAAATTTCCACGCGGACTGAATTCGCGCTCGACGTTGATCGGCAGTCCGGCGGCCCGCTTCTGCGCCAGCCCGATGATCACGCTGTTCACCGTGGCGTGTGCCGCACGAATCTTGGTCAGCTCCAGTTCCTGTTTGGGATTTCTTTGCCTCTCGCGGATGAAGCGCGTTATGACGTGATCCTGGTCCGGCGCGAAATCGCAGTACGAAGAACGGCTGTGTGTCGGCTGGCTCAGCATCTCTGCCAATCTCACCTTGCAATGGATGTGGGCACTTAGAACGTCGGCGACATCAAGCATCTGTGTTGTCCAACCCGTGATGCGATCAGCCTGCACGAAATTGGCAAACGAAACCCTAAAATGTGGCGTGCGTACGTAGTACGTCCTATATGTGAATTGTACGTATGTGGACTAATTTTCATCTAGCATCTCATTTGCATAAAGTACTTACGTATCAACACGTGCCAGTCTCGTCGTTTTTGATCCTGAGTGGCGGTGATGGCGTACGCAAGGGAACGTGTTGGCGGCATCGGCGACGGGTGCGCCGATGTGGTTCTAGGGCGGTACGGATGCGGCAGGTGCCTGCAGTGCGATGCGGATGGGCCCCGCCATTGGCCCTGATCTGCTCGATCGGGTCGCCCGCGAGACGGACGCCTGGTGGGGGGCTGCACATGATCGCTGGCGCGGTGCCCTATAACTTTATCCCGGCGGTAGGGTGCGCGGTTCTCGTTCTCCATCGGCGGCACATGGGCTCGGCCGTTTAGGTCGGCCGCAATGGAAAGCCTCGCTTTTGGCGGTAGGCTGGCTTGGGATTGATGTGGTCCATTGCGCGCTTGGTGCCGCCGCAGGCGCGCGAAAAGTCTCGCCTTTTCCAGTCAAACCGTCTCAGGACCCCTGCGAAAAGACGAAAATGCCTAATTTTCTAGGCTTTTTTGTACCTCCCCTCTCTTGTAGTTGCAGAAAATGCCGTAAAATATGGCACGTTTTGATTCGCAGAGGATAATCACTATGGCAAAAGCTACTGCCGCAGCCGCCGCAAAGCCCAAGGTCGAGACGATCTCCACGCGCCAACTGGCCGCGCAGCTCGCTCCGAAGCATGAACTGTCGAACAAGGCCTCGCTGGCCTATCTCGACGACACCATCGCCGCGATCACCAAGCATCTGAAGAAGGGCGTCCGCGTCCGTCTGAACGGGCTTGGCATCCTTCAGGTGCGCAAGCGCGCCGCCCGCATGGGCCGCAACCCCGCCACCGGCGAAGCCATCAAGATCAAGGCGTCGAAGAAAGTTGCCTTCCGCGCCGCGAAGGAATTGAAGGAATCCATCTAAGGATTTTTTCATCCCGAAGGACACGGCCGGGCGGGTTTCCGCTCGGCCGTTTCTTTTGGCAGATCGCCCCCCCCATTCACCATGTGCGGCGGCGCGGTCTATAAGCCTGACAGCCCTGCATCCCTTTCGCTTGCCCTCCCGGCCAACCCACGTTAAGTCTTTCCTGCTAGTTTTGAGTGGCTCTAAATCAGGAAGGACTGTTCCATGGCGCACCCCAAAATTGCGTTGATTGGCGGCGGACAGATCGGCGGCACGCTCGCCCACATGGTGGGTCTTAAAGAGCTGGGGGACGTGGTCCTGTTCGACATCGTCGGGGGGCTTCCACAAGGGAAATGTCTCGACATCGCGCAAGGCGGCGCCATCGAGCGTTACAACACCGATTATATCGGCACCAACTCCTATGCCGACCTTGCCGGTGCCGATGTGGTGATCGTCACCGCGGGTGTGCCGCGCAAGCCCGGCATGAGCCGCGACGACCTCTTGCAGATCAACCTCAAGGTGATGAGTGCGGTCGGCGAGGGCATCAAGACCTACGCGCCCAATGCGTTTGTGATCTGCATCACCAATCCGCTCGACGCCATGGTGTGGGTGCTGCGCCAGTTTGCCAATCATCCCCACCACATGATCGTCGGCATGGCAGGCGTGCTCGACAGCGCCCGCTTCCGCTATTTCCTAGCCCAGGAATTCAATGTCAGCGTCGAGGACATCACGTCCTTCGTGCTCGGCGGCCATGGCGATACCATGGTGCCGATGCCACGCTTCTCGACCGTGGCCGGCATTCCGTTGACCGAACTCATCAAGATGGGCTGGATCACCGAGGAACGGTTGGCGTCGATCATTCAGCGCACCCGCGACGGCGGCGCCGAGATCGTTGGTCTCTTGAAGACCGGTTCGGCCTATTACGCCCCCGCTTCCTCGGCAATCGAAATGGCCGAAGCGTATCTCAAGGATGAAAAGCGCGTCCTGCCGGTGGCAGCTTATGTCAACGGGCCTTATGGCATTAAGGATCTTTATGTTGGCGTGCCGGTGGTGATCGGCGAGGGTGGTGTCGAGCGCATCGTCGAACTGAATCTGCTGCCGGACGAAAAAGCCGCGTTGGATAAGTCGGCGGAGTCGGTCAAAGTCTTGATCGACGCCTGCAAACAGATGGACCCGCGCCTCGCGGGCTAGAGCGCGTCACCGAAAAGTGCCCGCGCGCGTTGCGCGCCATTTATAAGTGGGCGTACAAAGCACGCCGGGCGATTTTCGGCCATGAAGCGCGACAAACTAAGGAGCCGAAATGAAAATCCTGGCAGCAGCCCTCTTCTTGGTGGCGCTGCCGGTGCAAGCGGGGCTGGCGGCGACACTGACTGTGCATGTGACGGACATCGATAAGAAGGGCGGCATCTTGCGCCTGTCGCTCTACGACCAATCCGGCTGGTCGAAGAACGAAGACACCCCGATCGCCAGCGCCAACGTGCTGGCGGAGCTGCCCGAAACGGTCGTGACCCTGACCGATATCAAGCCCGGTGTTTACGGCATCAAGCTGTTCCAGGACGTCAACAGCAACGGCAAGTTCGACCAGAATTTTATTGGCTTGCCGCTTGAGCGCTACGGCTTTTCGCGCGATGCCCGGCCGTTCCTGTCGCAGCCTGGCTTCAGTCGCACCAAGTTCACGGTCACCGACGGGAGCAACGAAATCTCCATCCACCTACAGTAGTGCACGCTCCCATCGTGCGGCTTCGTGAATTGCGGCATTGGTGCGGATTGATTAAGACGGGGCCATGATCCCGCGCCTTGAAACCGGCCGCCTCGCCCTGCGCGCCTTCCGTGAGGAAGGTCTCGACGCTTGGTTCATCGCGCGCCAAGTGTGGTTGCAGCGCGGATGAGCGACGCCACGATCTATCGTCACCGCGATTTTGTCTGCTTCGCGATCGGCCGGTTTCTGTCCACTACCGCCATGATGGTGCAGTCGGTGGCAATCGGCTGGCAGATCTACGAGATGGAGCGCACGCCGCTGGCGCTCGGCTTGGTTGGACTTTGCCAGTTTGCCCCGATGTTCCTGTTCACCCTGCCGGCCGGCGAGATGAGCGACCGTTTTGATCAGCGCAAGGTGCTGGCCGCGGCGTTGGTGCTGCAAGGGCTGTGTGGCGGGTTGTTCCTGACGCTCAGCATCTTCACGGTGAAAACCGCGCTCGCGTATTACGCCATTCTGGTGCTGTTCGGCGTTGGGCGCGCCTTTGCCTCGCCATCGGGCCAGTCGCTGCTGCCGTTCCTGGTGCCGCGCGAGCGCTTGCCGCGCGCCATCGCGCTCAATTCCTCGGTGTTCATGGTATCGGTGATCGCTGGTCCGGCGCTCGGCGGATTTCTCTATGCCTTTGGGCCCAAGGTGACCTACGCCATCTGTTTGTTCAATTTCATCGCTGCTGCCGTTCTCACCAGTTTTGTCGGCGGCCGCCGGGCGGGAATGTCCAATTCCGATATGAGCCGCACCGAGCGTGTCGTCGAAGGCGTGCGCTTCGTGCGCCACCGGCCGGTGATCTTCGGCGCCATTTCGCTCGATCTTTTTGCGGTTCTGCTCGGTGGCGCCACGGCTTTGCTGCCGATCTATGCGCGTGACATTCTGCATTCCACCCCGATCGGCCTCGGCCTCTTGCGCAGCGCACCGGCGGTCGGGGCCGCTGTGGTGGCGTTGAGCTTGGCGCGCTGGCCGCTGGAGCGGCGGATCGGCATCAAGATGTTCAGCGCCGTCGCGATTTTCGGCGTTGCCACCATCGTCTTCGGCGTCTCGACCAATTTCTGGCTGTCGCTGACGGCGCTAGCGGTGCTCGGCGCGTCCGACATGATTAGCGTGTTTGTGCGCCAGTCGCTGGTCAGCTTCGCCACCCCCGACGAGATGCGCGGCCGTGTCGGGGCGGTGAACATGCTGTTCATCGGCGCGTCCAACGAACTCGGCGAATTTGAGAGCGGCTTCACTGCCGCGCTGTTCGGGCCGGTGCTGGCAGTGGTGCTCGGCGGCGTCGGTACGCTGGCGGTGGTGGCGGCGTGGATGAAACTGTTCCCGCCGCTCCGAACGGTCGATCGTCTCAAAGACGTGCAGGTTTCGCCGTAGCTTTCGCTCAGAACTTGTAGTTCAGCGAGGCATAAACCGCATTCGGCTGCGCCTGCAAATCGGTCGTGAGCCCATACGGCTTGTGATAACGCGTGGTGAGCAACTCGTTATAGAGCAGCGAAATCCCGAAGCTCGTTGCTACATCGTACCAATGATGCTTGTCGGCATCGACGCGGCTCCAGCCGACAAACCCGGCAGCGGCGTACGCGGGCAGGCCGTATTGCCAGCCATAACGCTCGCGCAGAAATTCCGCCGGAGCGAAGGCGAGCGCGCTGGTGTCGGACGGAAACGAGTCCCAGTTATTGCTGCCCGGTCCGCACGGTTTGGCGAAGGGACGGCACTCGCGCACCAGATGCTTGAGGCCGTACGCCGTGCCGACCGTCAGAACTGTGGTGACAGCGAGTTCGGCGGCGCCGGTCCAATCGTGCTTCAGCAGGGTGATTCCACCCGCCACCAGCGGCAGGCCGATGGCGACGCCGGTTCCCAGTGTCTCGGTGGTTTTGGCCGCGGCCGGCAATGCCAGAACGGCCAGGGCGAGAGCACCCGGCAGCAAACAACGCATCATGCGGAGAATCCCAAACGGTGTATCTACCGTTTAGTATTATTCAAAACTTCGTCTCATGACAATATTGTGTCAGAACCGGTAGCCGACCTTGGCGTAGACGCCTTCGGTGTCGCCATCTAGACCGCTATAGAAGCCGCGCTCGGCATATTGGTTCCAGGGCTTGTGATAGCGGGTCACCAGAAGGATGTTGTAGCCCCAGGAAAGCGCGGTACTCGCCAGTCCGTCCACGAGTTTGTTTTTGCGCGACTTTTGCAGCGCCCAGCTTGGATATTTAGAGATCACGAAAGCCGGCAGGCCCCATTCCCAACCGTAGCGGTTCCACAGGAACGACGACGGTGCCGAGGCGATCGCCGAGGTGGTGGAGGGGAAGGAATCCCAGCCCGAGCCGCCATGAACGCACGGTTTCATATAGGGGCGGCAGGATTTCACCAACTGTTTGATCCCGTAGGCGGTGCCGTAGGTCAGCACTGTGGTGACCGAGAGCATCGCCAGTCCTTTCCAGTCCTTCTTGTAGATTGCGACGCCGCCGGCGAGCACCGGCATGGCATAGGCAACCGCTTTGCCCGAGGTGTCGTAATCGAAGGCCTCGGCGCCTGGCGTGAGCAGACACGCCGCAACCGTCAAGCCAAGCACCATCACGCGCATGCATAGATCCCCATCAACTGCAGCCTGACGGTTCTATTTTAGAATCGCAACAGATTTACGGCATCAGCCCTTCAGGAACACGTCGACACGATCGAGTGGGCCGTCGTCATCGGCGCCGCCCAAGGCGAAGACGTCGATGCGCTCCGCCGGGATGCCGTCGTCGATCAGGAGCTGACGGATCACTAAGGCGCGCTTGAGCGACAAGCGGCGGGTATCCGACGATTTTTCGCCCTTCTGGCCGCCATACGCCATCAACTGGACGCGGGCACTTTCGTCCATCGATCCCGACAGCGACGAGGCCAGCGTCCGCACGGCCGTGACGGCCGACCCCGACGGGTCGGTGGCGTTCGGCGCAAAGGTGATCGAATCCTTGCGGGCTCCTGTCGAAGTCCTGGCCTTCGGCTTTTCGATGGATGCGGTGCGGGTCGGTGTGACGACCGGCTTGGGCAGCGTTGCGGCTACCTTTGGCGGCGCGACGACCGGCTTGGGCGGCATTGCGGCTACCTTTGGCGGTGTGACGACCGGCTTGGGCGGCGTTACGGCTACCTTTGGCGGTGCAGCGGCGGGCTTAGGCGGCGTTGCTGATTGCTGGGTTTGCTGACCGGTACCGGTGATGAGGTCGATGTCACCGAAACCACTGAGCGGGGCCTTGGCAGCAGGTTTGGGCGCGGCCGCCGGTTTCGGCGTAGCAACGGGTGGCGGTGTTACGGGCGGTGGGATCACGGCAGCGGCGCGGTGCACCTTCTTGGGCGGCGGCGCGACTGGCGTGATATCGGCGGTGGACGTTGTGGCTGGTGCCGTCATGGCGGTCGTGGCCGGCTTGTGGGCGCGGTGGCGGCCGGGCGGACGCAAGCGGATGACGCCGTCCTGCCAGGGCTGCAACAGCGGTGGTACATAGCGGCTCTCGCCGGTGGCCGGATCGATCAGGGTTTGGCCATCACCGCTCCCATTGACCGTGACGTTGTCGTTTTGCGCCGCCGCCGGAATGGCGAGCAGCAGAAGAGCGGTCAGAGCGGGAAGGATGCGCATAGAATCAGCCAAGCCTCACGAGGCAGAAACTAACCATAGTCACGTCCCGGGCTTGTCTCAACTGAACGGATTTTCAAGAAGCTTCATCAACTGGGGATGAAGTGCCTCGTTGGCGGCCAAAAGGTCGCCATTCGAGAACGGATCGGAGGTGCCGTTGAGGTTGCTGACCACGCCGCCCGCCTCGCGCACCAAGAGAATGCCGCCGGCGATGTCCCAGGCATTGAGGCCGCGCTCCCAGAACGCGTCAAAACGTCCCGCTGCCACATAGGCGCAATCGAGCGCCGCCGAACCGAACCGCCGGATGCCCGAGGTGCGCGACACCACCGCCTTGACCTCGGCCAGCGACCGCTCGCGCTCCTCGTCGGTGCCGCGGCCCATGAACGGGATGCCGGTGGCGATCAGGCTCTCGGGCAGATTCTTGCGGGTGGAGACGCGTAGACGCTTGTCGTTGAGATAGGCGCCATGGCTGCGCTCGGCGACATACATTTCATCGGTGATCGGATTGTAAACCACCGCCGACTGGAGCTGGCCTTCGCGCTCAAGCGCGATCGAAATGGCGAAATGCGGCACGCCGTGGAGGAAATTGGTGGTGCCGTCGATGGGATCGATGATGAAGCGGTGGCTCTTGTCCGGCCCCTCACGCATGCCGCCTTCTTCGCCGAAGAAGCCGTAGCCTGGGCGGGCCCGGGTCAGTTCCTCGAACAGGATACGTTCGGTGCGTTCATCGGCGCTGGAAACGAAATCCGCTGGCCCCTTGTGCGAAACCTGCAGGTTCTCGAGTTCGCCGAAATCGCGGGTCAGCGGGCGGGCGGCTTTGCGTGCCGCTGCGATCATGACATTCAGGGCTGGGGAGAGATAAGGCATCAGTTTTCGGCCCGCTTCACGTAAGTACCTTCTTCCGTCGAGACGACGATTTTGGTCCCGGCATCGACGAATGGCGGCACCAGGATCTTCATGCCGTTTTCGAGCACGGCGTTCTTGTAGGACGGCGCGGCGGTGCCACCGCGCATTACCGCATCGGCCTCGGTGACGGTGAGCACGACTTGCAGTGGCAGCTGGATGCCGAGCGGCTTGTCCTCGTAGCTGGTCACCATCACCTTCATGCCGTCGGTGAGGAACTGGGCGCGTTCGCCGACGAATTCGACCGGCAACTCGATCTGCTCGTAGGTTTCGATGTCCATGAAGGTCAGCATGTCGCCGGAGGCGTAGAGGAACTGATAGTCCTTCTTCTCGAGATAGATTTCGTCGACCGCCGCATCCGAGCGGAAGCGCTCGTTGAGCTTGGTGCCGGTGATGATGTTCTTAAGCTCGACCTGATTATAGGCGCCGCCCTTGCCGGGTTTGACTTTCTGGGTCTTCACCGCGATCCACAGGCCGCCGTCGTGTTCGATCAGCGTGCCCGGGCGGATTGCGTTTCCGTCGATTTTGGCCATCGTTGCAGCGCTCCCGGCGCGAAAAGGCTGAGGATTTGAAAGAGCGCGCGGGTGATAGCAGGGATGCCTGGTTAGGGCAATTGTGCGGCCGGAGGACTCAGGCGCGGCACGTTCTGCGCGAGGACCACGAGCCGGATCAGAAATATAGCCAAAATGGGCGCCGCCACCGGCAGCGACAGATCGCCGAACACCACCATGGTGACCGGCAGGGTCCAGACCACCAGCAAGAGCAGCCGATCCCAGATGCCGGTGAGCCGCGGCCACAGCATGGCCATCAGCCAGCCGAACACCACCATGTCGTAGTTGAAGGAATAGGGCGTCGCGATGACGGACGCCGTCAGCAGCACCGCCGCCGACACCAGCGGGTCGCACCGCTTGATGAAGGTCCACACCACGACGGCGACGGCGACAACGGCGATAACCGTCTGCACCTTCCAAGCGACGGCGAGCGACGCGCCCAGCATGCGGGCATGCATGAAGCCGGTTGGCATCATGGTGAGAAATCCGGTGCCGGTATCGAGCACGCCGCGCTGCACCGGAACCACCAGACGGAAATAGTCGGTCCAAATGTCGGCGCCAAATATGAGGGCCGTCACGGCCACCAGAACGAGCGCCGCCGCGCCCGCCGCCAGAAACGTTCGCCAGCGGCCGCTGAACGCCAGTGCCAACGGGAACAGTAGGGCGAGATGCGGCTTGCACAACATCAGACCGAGCAAGGCGCCCGCCAACACGGGCCGCTTATCCAGGAAGTGGAAGAACAAAATTAGGATTGCGGCAGTAAAAAATCCGGTCTGGCCGCTGAAGAGATTGACCGCAATGGCCGGTGCTGCCGCGACGAATAAGAGAAAGCGCAGCGAACGGTCGTGCGTTGCGGCGGCGCCGAGATAGGCTGCGAAGCCGGTGGCCGACCATACCGCCAGCGCCGCTGTGTAGGAGAAAAACCCGAGCGGCCAAATGAACAGGAACAGCGCTGGGGGATAAGACCAATTGTGCGGCGGCATTGGTCCCAGAACGGCGACCATGCGCTGGATATGGACGTCGACGTTCAGAATCTCGTGCGCCGTTCCCGACAGCACCGCGCGCGCGCCCATCCAGGTGTTGACGAAATCGCGGCCCAGCACATAGCCATAAGCATCGCGCGGCGGATGGGCATGCGCGAGATAGCTGGCGATGTAGAAGATCAGGCAGATCAGTCCCACGAGCGCGACGATGAGCCCGCTATCGTAACGCGTGCGCCAAGCTGGTGCCGTATCGGTTGCCCTGGTCATGGAACGCGCCCCCACCGGCGCTGCTGTCATCCCGCCGCAGGGTACACGGCGGCGCAGGCAAAAGAAAACCCGGCCCTCCGTGACGGAGAGCCGGGCGGAATGAGGCTGGCAGAAGCTACTGCGCGACCGATTTGCCGATCGAGCCGAGGTCCTGCATGGTTTCTTCCAGGCGCGCGATGATGCCCGCTTCGCCGGCGCGCAGCCACTTGCGCGGATCGTAGAGCTTCTTGTACGGCGCGTGGGTTTGCGGATCGACCTGATACTTGAAGGCTTTCGGATTGGCCTCGACTTCCTTGCCGACCGCTTCGGCAAAGGCGAACTGCATGTCGGTGTCGATGTTCATCTTGAACACGCCGTAGGTCACCGCTTCCTTGATCAGATGCTTTTCGGACCCCGAACCGCCGTGGAAGACGAGATCAAGCGGGTTCTTGTTGAGGTCGTGCTTCTTGGCGACGAGATCCTGCGAGTTCTTCAGGATGATCGGGCGCAACTTGACGTTGCCCGGCGCATAGACGCCATGGACATTGCCGAACGAAGCCGCCACCGAGAAATTGCCGATCGGCGACAGCACTTCATAAGCGCGCAACACATCTTCCGGCTGGGTGTACAGCTTGGGATTGCCGACATCGCCTTCTTCAAGTTCGGCCCCGATGCCGTCTTCCTCGCCGCCGGTGACGCCGAGTTCGATTTCCAGGCTCATGCCGAGCGGCGCCAAGCGCTTCAGAATGCGGGCGCATTCCTTGAGGTTGTCTTCGAGCGGCTCGCTCGAAAGATCGACCATGTGCGAGGAGTACAGCGGCTTGCCGGTCTTCTCGAAGTACTTTTCGCTGACGTCGATCAGGCCGTCGACCCAAGGGATCAGCTTGCGGTTGGCGTGGTCGGTGTGGAGCGCGACGCAGACGCCGTACTCTTCAGCGAGCAGATGAACGTGCTGGGCGATCGAGGTCGAGCCGAGCACGCGCGCCTTGTGCGCATCAGGGGCGCCTTCGCCGGAGAAAAAGCGGGCGCCGCCGTTCGACATCTGAATGATGATGTCGGATTTGTACTTGGCGGCGGCTTCCAGGGCCGCGTTGATGACATTGGTCGAGACCACGTTCACGGCGGGAAGGGCATAGCCGCCCTCTTTCGCAGCAGCGATCAGTTGGCGGTATTCCTTGCCGGTCACGACGCCGGGTTTGAGCTTCGCGGTCATGTCATCCTCATCTTTATTCAGGGCCTAAATAGCCGCGTGATTACGGCAAAACAACGCCGTCGACGTGCGTCAAAGATAGTCAGTCAAAACAAAGTGTTAAAAGCCTTCACGGCAGCAGCGGGGCCATCCCCGTACGCCCATATTCCATTCGAAACGGCTAAGAAGTCGGCACCGGCCGCGATCAGAGGCGGGGCATTCTCGACCGTGATGCCACCAATGGCGACGACGGGAACCACCATCACCTCGGCCCACCACTGCAACACCTCGATTTCACAAGAGGTTTTCGGCTCTTTGGTGGCGGTGGGGTAGAAGGCGCCAAAGGCGACATAATCGGCTCCGGCCTCGCCCGCTTCCATCGCCAGGTGCCGAGAATTGTGGCAGGTGACGCCGACGATCTTGTCCTTACCGACAGCCGCGCGGGCTTCGGCATAGGGCATATCGTCTTGTCCGATATGGACACCGTCACAGCCGAGCTTGGCCGCCAGATCGGGCCGGTCGTTGAGAATGAAGGCGACGCCGCGCGATTGCGCGATCGGCATCAAAACTTCGATCGCCCGCGCGATCTCTTCCTCCGCTACATCCTTGAGGCGAAGCTGCAAACAAGCAACATCGCCAGCATCGAGGACGGCTTTCAGGACTTCGCCAAAGGGTTTGGGGTCCAGCTTGGGCGGGGTGATGATGTAAAGGCGGCAGGGGGTACTCAAGATCGCAAACCGAACAGGAGGTAGCTCAAGAATAGTGTCGTAGCCTCATCGTTGTTTTCTTGTGCAACCCTAAGATTATCAATTGCCTCGCGAGCTTTTGCTATTGCGGCGACGACTCTTGCTTTCGCAATCCTAAAATCCGGATCGTAATCGCAAGCGTGCCGTAGTTCCTGAAGCCGAACAAACTCGTTCGCGAAGTTGCGGATTTCGCCAGGAAAACTGTCGAACCCGAAGAAATCTTTTTCTGAGATATCCAATCGCGCTTTGCCGGATTTTATGCAACGAGTCTTGGCGGTTTTGTGTTCAAGAGACCGGTAGAAAAGCGCCTGCGATTTTCGGAACCCGGTCTTTACAAATGTGGTTGCAACGCGTGTCAGTAGAGCATGAAATACGGCATAATATGCCGTTGAAACTGCCCGGCGGAGGTAAGCTTGTCTCGGTGCGCCCGCCGCGGATTGTGTTTCTGTTTCCGCCAATTCCAGCAATTGATCATAGTCAACCATTTATTCCCCCGCTTGCTGGAGCTCCTGTTCGTCCTGTTCTGTCAGGAAATCAAAATAGGGGAATCTCTCGTCGTCGTATGAAGTCATCCAAGTACGCAATTGGTCTACGACTATGCTCGATTTACGTGCCATCTCGCGGGGTTCGAGCGGGCGCGTCTTAATAATCGCATTGATCCAGATGCTCTGCTGACCGTCAGAATCAGCGCCTTCCGTAATGTCGATTCGAAGAAGCTGGATCGCAGGGATATTTGCGCGAATTATCCGGCTTACTTCAGTTTTTAGCGTGTCGATCACAACCATGGCTCTGCATCTTTCGACAAGACAATACGATACTTAGCATTTTTCTTGTGAGCGCGAAATTGGCCGATTTTAGGTTGGGACGTCGTCGTTACCCTCGATACACCTCCACCAGCTTGCCCAGCAGCGTCAGCGCGTCTTCCTTCGAGCGTTGGAACGAGTTGCGGCCGATGATCGAACCGTTGCCACCGCCCGCTTTAATGGCCTTGGCTTCTTCGATGATACCTTCGTCGCCCTTCTTGGCGCCGCCCGAGAACACCACGATCCGCCGCCCGCCCAGCGCTGCCTTCTTCACCAGCTTGATGCGGTCGGTCAGGGTGGCGATGGGAACCTTGCCCTTGGCATAGAGTTCGCCGACATCGGCCGCTTCGACGAAGCTGGTCGGCAGTTTGACCTTGATGATGTGGGCGCCGAGCAGCGCCGCCATCTGGGTCGCATAAGTGGCGATGTCGATGGCCGTCTCACCTTCTTTGGATAGGTCTTCGCCGCGCGGATAGGACCAGATCACGGTCGGCAGACCGACATCCTTGGCAGTGGCGACGAACTCGCGCGCGGTTTCAAACATGTCATAGGACTGCAGCGAGCCGGGATAGATGGTCAGACCCACGGCGCAGCAGCCCAGCCGTAGCGCATCATGCACGCTCGCCGTCACTGCCTGCGTCTTGGGGCCTTCCTTGGGATAGAGCAGATTGGCTGAGTTCACTTTCAGGATCAGCGGAATACGGCCCGCAAAGGTCGCGGCGCCCGCCTCTAGCATGCCGAGCGGCGAGGCAAACGCCGACAACCCGGCGTCGATGGCGAGCTGGAAATGATAGTGCGGATCATAGGCCGCCGGATTGGGCACGAAGCAGCGGTCGGGGCCGTGCTCGAAGCCTTGGTCGACCGGCAGGATGACGAGCTTGCCGGTGCCGCCGAGCTTGCCGTGATAGAGGATGCGGGCGAGGTTGGTCTTCACGCCCGGATTGTCGCTTTCGTACCAGGACAAGATTTTTTGGACAGCTTCGGTCATCATTGATCCTCGAAAAGAAAAGCCCCTGTTCCGCGGGGAACAGGGGCTCACTGTAGATCGCTCACCCGTCGGTTGCGACGGGCTAATTGCTGAATCTTACTTCACGGCCAATGCCACCACGCCGGGTAGTTCGAGACCTTCCAGCCATTCGAGGAAGGCGCCGCCGGCGGTGGAAACATAAGAGAATTTGTCGGCAACCTTGGCAATGTTGAGCGCCGACACCGTGTCACCGCCGCCAGCTACGCTCAGCAGCTTGCCAGCTTGGGTCGCCGCGGCAACAGCCTGAGCCGCACCGACCGTACCCTTATCGAAGGGCGGAATTTCAAAGGCGCCGAACGGGCCGTTCCAAACGACGGTCTTGGTGTTCGCCAGCACCGCCTTGAAGGCTTCCACCGACGCCGGACCGACGTCGAGGATCATTTCATCGTCCTTGATGTCGTCCACCAAGGCGACGCGATAGTCCGCACCCGCCTTGAATTCTTTGGCGGCGGCCCCATCGACCGGCAGCAATACCGTCTTACCCGCCGCCTTGGCGGCTTCGAGCACTTTGAGCGCGGTCGGGATGTGATCCTTCTCGCACAGGCTCTTGCCGATCTTCTTGCCTTCGGCGGCGAGGAAGGTGTTGGCCATGGCGCCGCCGATCACCAGCGTGTCGACCCGCTTGAGCAGGTTTTCGAGCACGCCGATCTTCGACGACACTTTGGCGCCGCCGACCACCGCCATCACCGGGCGGGTCGGGGTTTCGAGCGCCTTCGACAGCGCCGTCAGTTCGGCTTGCATCGAACGTCCGGCTGCGTTCGGCAGCAGGTGCGCGACACCTTCGGTGGAAGCATGGGCGCGGTGCGCCGAGGAGAAGGCGTCGTTGACATAGAAATCGGCCAGCGCCGCGAGCTGCTTCGACAGCTCGGGATCGTTCTTTTCTTCACCGGCATGGAAGCGGGTGTTTTCGAGCAAGAGAACGTCGCCGTTCTTCAGCTTGGCGACGGCAGCTTCCGCCACCGGGCCGACGCAGTCTTCAGCAAACGCGACCGGCTTGTTGATGATCTTGGAGAGCGCGGCGGCAACCGGCTTCAGGCTCATCGACGGCACGACCTTGCCCTTGGGGCGGTCGAAGTGCGAGCAGATGATGACCTTGGCGCCCTTGGCGATGAGATCGGTGATGGTGGGGGCTTGGCGTTCGATACGGGTGGTGGACGTGACGATGCCGTCTTTCATCGGCACGTTGAAGTCGGCGCGGACGAGCACGCGCTTACCGGCGACGTCGAGATCATCGATGGTGTGGAAGGTGGTGGCCATGATGTGGTCCTTGTGTTTGTAGCAGGCCGTCATGGGCCCGCTTAGGAATTACAGGCACGCCGTCATGGGCATGCAGGACGAAAAGAAAAGGGCGCGTGAAGCCGACTATGCCCCGCGCGCCCGCAAGAAGCGAAGGGCGCCGGAGCGCCCCTCTTGTTATCTTCAGATGAACTTCGCGAGGACGAGGGCCGTGTCGACCATGCGGTTCGAGAAGCCCCACTCGTTGTCGTACCAGGAATAGACCGCGGCGAGGTTGTCGCCGATCACCTTGGTCTGCGGCGCCATGAAGGACGACGAGGCCGGGACGCCATTGAAGTCGCTCGAAACCAGCGGCTCTTCGATATAGTCGAGAATGCCCTTCAAGAAGCCTTCCGAGGCTTCCTTCATCTTGGCGTTGATCTCTTCCTTGGTCGCGTTCTTCTTGAGCACAACCTTGAGGTCGACCAGCGACACGTTCGGGGTCGGCACGCGCACCGAGATGCCGTCCAGCTTGCCCTTTAGTTCCGGCAGCACCAGGCCGACGGCCTTGGCGGCGCCAGTCGTGGTCGGGATCATCGACAACGCCGCGGCGCGGGCGCGATAGAGATCCTTGTGCAGGGTGTCGAGGGTCGGCTGGTCGCCGGTGTAGGAGTGGATCGTGGTCATGATGCCCTTCTCGATGCCGAAAGCGTCATTCAGCACCTTGGCGAGCGGGGCCAGACCGTTGGTTGTGCAGGAGGCGTTGGAGACGACCAGGTGATCCTTGGTCAGCTTGTCATGATTGACGCCGTAGACGACCGTAAGGTCGGCGCCGTCCGACGGAGCGGAAATCAGAACGCGCTTGGCGCCGGCGGTCAGATGCGCGGCGGCTTTGTCGCGGGCCGTGAACAGCCCGGTGCATTCCATCGCGATGTCGACGCCGAGGTCCTTGTGCGGCAGGGTTGAGGGATCGCGGATGGCCGTGACTTTGATCTTGTGACCGGCGACGGTCATGATGTCGCCATCGACCGACACCGACGCGTCGAGACGGCCGTGTACGGAATCGTAGCGCAAAAGATGCGCATTAGTGGCAACCGGGCCGAGGTCGTTGATCGAAACGACTTCGATGTCACGGCGACCGGACTTCACGATAGAACGCAACACCAACCGACCGATGCGGCCGAAGCCGTTAATAGCAACACGAATGGCCATATTGAACCTCCTTGAATCCCTTCATTGACAGCGCTGACTTAAGCTCGAAACATTACTGTTTCAATGCACTTTTTGCCGCCGCTGCCGCATGTTCTGCCGTTATGCCGAAGTGTTTGTAAACCTCTTTGGCTGGACCGGAGGCACCAAAGCCGGACATGCCGATAAAAACGCCATCCGGACCGATGTAACGGTCCCAACCAAACCGTAATCCCGCCTCAATTGCCACTTTTACGGTTCCCGGGCCGAGGACGCTTTCACGGTATGTTGCGCTTTGTTGCTCGAACAGTTCCCAGCAGGGCAGCGACACGACGCGGGCGGCGATGCCATCGGCGGCGAGCAGGTCGCGCGCCTTGAAGGCGACTTCGACTTCCGAGCCGGTCGCCATCAGCGTCACTTTCGCGCCCGGCGCGTCGGCGGCGACATAGCCGCCCTTGGCGGTGAGGTTTTCGTCGGTGTGCACGCTGCGGAAGGTCGCCATGTTCTGGCGCGACAGGATCATGACGCTGGGATGGGTCTTGTCCTCGAGCGCATGGGCCCAGGCTTCGGCCGCTTCCACCACGTCGCCGGGGCGGAAGACGCGAAGGTTCGGAATGGCGCGCAGCGAGGCCACATGTTCCACCGGCTGGTGGGTAGGGCCGTCTTCGCCGACGCCGATCGAGTCATGGGTAAACACATAGACGACGCGGATGCCCATTAGCGCCGCCAGCCGGACCGAATGGCGGCAGTAGTCGGAGAACACCAGGAAGGTGCCGCCGTAAGGCACGATGCCGCCGTGCAGGGCGAGGCCGTTCATGGCCGCCGCCATGGCGTGCTCGCGGATGCCCCAATGGATGTAACGGCCGGAAAAATCCTCCGGCGTGATGTCCTTGAGGTCCTTGGTCTTGGTGTTGTTGGACGGCGTCAAATCGGCCGAGCCGCCGATGGTCAGCGCCCAATTGGCGTTGATCGCGTCGAGCGCCATTTCCGAGGCCTTGCGGGTGGCGACGGCGGGCTTTTCTTCGCTTGCCTTCTTCTTGACGGCATTCAGCGCCGCGAGCACGGCCGGCGGCACCTCGGCGGCAAGCGCCGTTTCGAAGTCGATTTTCTTGGGCGAGGCATCCTTACGCGCTTCCCAAACCTTGCGGGCATCGGTGCCGCGCTTGCCGATATTGCGCCATTCGGCGACGAGGTCTTCGGGTACGAAGAACGGCTCCAGCGACGGCCAGCCGAGATTCTTTTTGGTGGCCAGCACTTCATCGGCCCCCAAGGGTTCGCCATGTGCCTTGGAGGTACCGGCCTTCTTGGGTGAACCGAAACCGATGGTGGTGCGGCAGGCGATCAACACCGGCTTGTCGCTTGCTTGCGCCCAAGTCAGCGCGGCGGCGATTTCATCGGCGTTTTGGCCGTCGATGCGGCGGGTGGCCCAGCAAGAGGCTTCGAAGCGTTTGATCTGATCGGTCGAATCCGACAGCGAGGTGGCGCCGTCGATGGTGATGTGGTTGTCGTCGTAGAGCAGGACAAGCTTGTTCAGCTTGAGATGGCCGGCGAGCGCAATCGCTTCGTGGCTGATGCCTTCCATCAGATCGCCGTCGCCGCAGAACACATAGGTTTTGTGATCGACCAGTTCGTCGCCGTAGCGCGCGTTCATGATGCGCTCACCGATCGCCATACCGACCGCATTGGCGAGGCCCTGACCAAGCGGGCCAGTGGTGGTCTCGATGCCCGGCAGCGCGCCGTATTCGGGGTGGCCGGCGCAGGGGCTGCCGAGCTTGCGGAACGCCTTGAGGTTGTCGAGCGTGATCTTGGGATAGCCATTCAGATAGAGCAGCGAATAAAGCAGCATCGAGCCGTGGCCGCCGGAAAGCACGAAGCGGTCGCGATCCGGCCAGTTCGGCGCGGTGGCGTCGAATTTCAGGAACTTCGAAAACAGCACCGTCGCCACATCGGCCATGCCGAGCGGCAGGCCTGGGTGACCGGAATTGGCGGCCTGGACGCCGTCCATGGCGAGGACGCGGATGGCATTCGCCAGAAGGCGCGTGTGGTCCTGGAAACTGATGCCTGCTGGGGCGGTACTGCTGCTCATCGAAATACCCTCTCTGGTCGTTTTTGGCTCTGGCCGTTTTTGTTTATGGTAGCGTTACCGTAATTCCGGGTCTTTGTGAAACCCGCCGTCAAAACCGTCAAGCCCGGCGCGCATCCGCTGGCACCATACACCGCCGGAAATGGCGGATTCCCAGTGCGTGTTCTTGCAACGCTGGACACGACGGCAGAACTTGTCTGACATTTACCAGTGTTGGCCTGAAAGGCAAAACCGCAACGCGCAAATTCGTGGTGCATGGATGACGCGTACCGGCATGACGGCTGTCTTTATCAAACCTGTCCAGCTCTTCCCACAGGAACTATTGGTGGCGTCCGTTGACCGTTCTTCTGGGGCGTGCCTAAGGTCGGGTAAGGTCTTGCACGCGTTTGGAGAGTTTGGAGAGGAGCCGCCATGAGCAGACTGGAATTGGCCGCCGAGCGGCTAGCCAAGGCTCTGGATGCACTGGAAGAAACGGCCCTGCCGCTGCTCAAGGCGCGCGCATCAGCCGCGGCTGCCGAGGCCAAAATCACCCGCCTCGACGCCGAGCGCGAAGAAATGGTGACACGGGTGGCCGCTCTGGAAGAGGACGCCCGTTCGCTCACCGGCCTGACCGAAGAAGTTGAAGGCCGGCTCGACGGCGCCATCGCCGAAATCCGTGCGGCGCTGGGACGGTAGCAGACTCAAACTTGTCACTTCAGGCCGGTGTCGCCCGGTGACAAGGCTCGTTTTGAGGTGAACTCGGAGGTTTCTATGCCCCTCGTCAATGTGATGGTGAATGGCCGGGCCTACACGATCGCCTGTGACGACGGCGAAGAAGAGCACCTGAAAGCTCTGGCCGAAGAAGTCGATTCCAAGGTCAAGGAGCTGCTTGGCTCGGTTGGACAGGTCGGCGATCAGCGCCTGATCCTGATGGCGGCCCTGCTCCTCGCCGACGAATTGCACGCCGCCACCGACCAACTTGAGACAGCCAAACACGACCTGACGGCCGAACGCGGCGCGCGCGAGGAAGCCAGCGGGCGGATGGAGGAATCCGAAAGCCTTGCCGCCGACGTGCTGGAAAACGCCGTCAAGCGCATCGAGGACATCGCGGCCAAATTGAAGGTGGCGTGAGGCGGGCGGTGCCGGGGCGAGGCACTGGATTCTCGAAATTGGTTCCAAGTCCAGGGATCACACGTGTTAACAGTGCCAACAAGCGTGTGACTTTGTCATATGAAGTGTATGACTTAGTCATGCGTCCGTGCTAGACCTCCTATCCAATCGGAGGAGAATAGCGATGCGAAACACCGCCCCTCTTACCATCACCCTGCCGCACGAGATGGCGGCGATGGTGAAGGCTAAGGTTGCGTCCGGCGAATATGCCTCTGACAGCGAAGTGATCCGCGATGGCTTGCGGACTCTGCAAGCACGCGATGCGGCTCTGGAAAAATGGCTTCGGGAAGAAGTTGTTCAAAGCTGCAAAGAATACGACGCCGATCCAAGCATCGGCATTCCTTCAGATCAGATCATGGATCAGGTGCGTGCGGCCTATCGTGAAAGAACGAAAAAGGCTTGAGAAGAGAGGCCTGGGGCGTGTGGCCCCCTGACTGTTGTTACGGCTTACATATCGCCATCGTCGATTTCGCTATAACGCTCGAAATCCTGGCCGCCATAATAAATGCCTAGAATAACCACCGTCTGTTCGTCGTCTTTGACGGTGAAGGTAATGGTTGCGCGTCTTTTGTAACCGATGGCGCGCAGCCCCGGATAAAGATCATCACGGCGAGTACCGCGGTGGGGAAACACATTCAGGCCATCACAGTAAGCATGAAGGTCAGAAACGAGCTTTTCGGCGATCTTCGTTCCCGCCTTGTCGGCGCAGTAAGCATAAAGATCGATCAGGCTGGCCATGGCCTTGGGATGAAAAATAACCTTATAATTCAAACCTATAACCTCATTTCCAAACGCCGATTTTGGTTCAACCTTCGCGTGAGAGGATGTTATGCCTACTATTTTGAAAAACAAGGCAATCGTTCCCAAAGAGAGATTCTCCGAAAGGTTCGGATTTTTCCCAGTCCTGCTGGCGGCCAGCGCGCCGGAAAGGTCTTTTTCCCGAAAGACCCTGCGAAAACAGAAATTTACGCGCCCTTGTGGCGACTGGGGCTCGGCCCTACAGTGGTGACGGACAGGTACTGCCTCGCGCGTCAGGATAGCGACACCCAGGGGCCTTAATGATACTCACCGGGAGCTGTCCCTGACCGGGGCCGTGGCCTCGGACAAACGGCGCCCACCTGCACAAGCAGGCCCGTGAGGTTCCAAATCCAACGGCGTAGGCGGTCCTGTCCACTTATTTTCCGTCCCGCTCCCTGATGCCCACTCCCCAATGAGCGACAAATCCGAACTGCGCCGCAAGGCCGAAGCCCACCGCAACACGCTGGCCACCCCCGGCCACGCCGCGGCGCTGGCGGCGCATGTGGGCGCCTTGGCGATCGCGCCCGACGCGGTGGTGGCAGGTTACGCGGCGTTTCGCGCCGAAGCCGATCCGAAGGCGTTGATGCTGGCGCTGGCCGGGCGCGGTCATCCGCTCGCCTTACCCGCCATGACCGGCAAAGCGCAGCCACTCCGGTTCCACCGCTGGTGCGAGACCGACGCCCTAGTGGTGCATCCTTACGGCGTTGCCGAGCCGCAGGCCGATGCGCCGGTGGTCGTGCCAAAGGTGCTGCTGGTACCGCTCTTGGCGTTTGATGGTCACGGCACCCGGCTCGGTTATGGCGGCGGTTATTACGATCGCACGCTGGCGGCATTGCGCGCCGCTGGTGCCGTTTGCGCCATCGGCATCGCCTATGCGGGCCAGGAGCTACCCGAGGTGCCACACGGCGCCCACGACGAGCGTCTCGACGCGGTCCTAACCGAAAACGGCCTCACGCTATTTTGTTTGTAAGGATTACAATACCCCGAAGGCGGCGAGATCACGCTTCAGCTGTTCCACGCCGGTAAATGGCGCTGCCTTCATGCCGACGCCGCGCGCGGCCTCGACATTGGCCGGATTGTCGTCGGTGAAGAAGCATTCAGACGCGGGCACACCCAGCCGTTCGACGATCAACCGGTAGATGGCGGGGTTGGGCTTGGTGAGGTGCTCTTCGCAACTGATCACCATGGTATCGAACAACCGCGTCAGATCGTGCTTTTCCAGGATCTGGCGCAGGAACGGGCGCATCGCATTCGACAACAGCGCGACTTTGGTGCGGCGGCGCAGGTCTTCCATCAGCGCCACCATGTCGGCGTCGATCTTCACACAACCCCAGAACGCGGCTTCGAGGTCGGCGGGCGCGATGCTGGTGCGGTGCGAAAGGTGCTCCAGCACTTCGGCCAGATTGATTTCGCCGAGGTCGGCGCGCTCCACCACGCTCGCCTTGTATTCGATGGCGGCTTCCGCCGACATATAGCGCGGCAGCACGAAGGGCGCGATTTCGGAACAGATCACGCCGAAAAAGTCGAATACGATAGCTTGCATGGTCCTTTCCCGCTTCGTCCGTGCATCCCTACCAGATCAGCGGCACCAGGCGATAGCGAAGCTTCGTCATATAGTCGCAGTTTGTGATGCGGGTGCCGCATCCGCACGCTCCAAGTGGCTGGCCTGCGCGCACGAATATGCTATGACGGTTGCATGCGCATTCTCTTTATCGGCGATATCATCGGCCGTCCCGGACGGGATGTGGTGGTCCACGAGTTGCCCCGGCTGAAGGCCCAACTCAAGCCCGACTTCATCATCGCCAATGGCGAAAATGCGGCGGGTGGCTTCGGGCTGACGCGCGGCGTCGCCGATGAGCTGTTCGGGGCGGGCGTCGATTGCCTCACCACCGGTAACCACTGGGCCGATCAGCGTGAGATTCTCGGCTTCATCGACGATGAGGACCGCATCTTGCGGCCGCGCAACTATCCGACCGGCGTGCCGGGCAAGGGCGCGGGCTTTTACGAGACCCGTTCCGGCCAGCACGTATTGGTGGTCAATCTGATGGGCCGGGTGTTCATGGATGCGCTCGACGATCCCTTTGCCGCCGCCGAACATGAACTCGGCGCGTGTCCCTTGGGCGAAGGCGCCGATGCGGTGGTCATCGACATGCACGCCGAGGCTAGTTCCGAGAAAATGGCGATGGGCCATTTCTGCGATGGCCGCGCCAGCCTCGTGATCGGCACCCATACGCATATCCCAACCGCTGATGCGCAGGTGCTGCCGGGCGGTACCGCCTATCTCACCGATGCCGGCGGCTGCTGCGATTACGACTCCGTCATCGGCATGGACAAATACGAGCCGGTGCAGCGCTTCATCCGCAAGATGCATGGCGGCCGCTTCTCGCCCGCGATGGGCCCGGCGACGTTGTGCGGTGCGTTCGTAGAAACGGGTGCCAATGGCCTCGCCACCCGCATCGACATGATCCGCGTTGGCGGTCGGCTGCAACAGGCGCTGCCGGACCTGTGAAACGCGAAGATCCTCCCGGCCAAGCGTCCGGAATGACAGTGCGAGGAATGCGCGCTAAATTTTCTCGTCGTCTCTTGCGAGGTCATCTCCATGGAATACCGCTCGTTAGGCCGTTCGGGTTTTAAGGTTCCGGTTCTTACCCTGGGGACAGGAACATTCGGCGGCGTCGGCGGATTTTCGTCTTGGGGCACGACCGGCCCGGAGGAAGCCACGCGCTTGGTCGATATCTGCCTCGAAGCCGGCCTCAACATGTTTGATTCCGCCGACATTTATTCGCGCGGCAGTTCGGAGGAAGTTCTCGGCGCCGCGATCAAGGGCCGCCGCGACAAGGTTCTTATTTCCACCAAGGTGACGTTCCCGACCGGGCCCGGTCCCAATGATTGCGGCTCGTCGCGGCATTATCTGCTTCGCGCGGTGGAAGCTTCGCTGCAGCGCCTCGGCACCGACTATATCGATCTGTTGCAGCTTCACGGCTACGACGCGCAAACGACGCATGAGGAAGTGCTGTCGACCCTCGACGGCATGATCAAAGCCGGCAAGCTGCGCTACATCGGCGTGTCGAATTTCTCCGGCTGGCATCTGATGAAGGCGCTCGCCACCTCTGACCGCTGTGGTTATGAGCGTTACGTTGCGCATCAGGCCTATTACTCGCTGATCGGGCGCGACTACGAATGGGAGTTGATGCCGCTGGGCCTCGCCGAAGGCGTCGGCGCGGTGGTGTGGAGTCCGCTTGGCTGGGGCCGCCTCACCGGTAAGATCCGCCGCGGGAGCCCGCTGCCAGAGACCAGCCGCCGCCGTGACCCCAAGCAGAACGACATGGGGCCGCCGGTCGACGACGAGCATCTTTTCAAGGTGGTCGATGTGCTTGATGCGGTCGCCGCCGAAACCGGCAAATCGGTGCCGCAGATTGCGCTCGCTTGGCTCTTGTCGCGTCCGACCATTGCGTCGGTCATCATCGGCGCGCGTACCGAGCAGCAGCTTCGCGAGAACCTCGGGGCCATCGGCTGGACCCTCACCAAGGACCAGATCGCCAAGCTCGATGCGGCGAGCGCCGTGACGCCAGCCTATCCCACTTGGCACCAGCGCCAGTTCGAGCGCAATCCGCCGCCAGTGTAGCACTCTTTCGCACGGAAAACCGCAGTCCACTTTTCCTGAAAACGCTTTAGCGGTGCTCGTGGCGGACGATCAACCAGGATTCGTCGTCATAGGCACTGACGGCGACGTGGCGCACGCTGTGGGCGAGGCGGTGAAACACATCGTCCGGTTCTTCCTCGGCCAGCGCGCGAATTTCCGCCGGCGTTAGCTCGGAGACATAGACGATCTTGAGATAGCTTACCGCGATGGCGCGATAGTCCCAGACGAGATCGGGTGAAACCTCGGCGAGGTCGTAGAGATAACTGACGCGGCCCTGTAGCGCCAAAAGCGGCTCCGGCGGCGGTCCGCCATAATCGAGGTCGCCAGGCGTCGCCCAGGGATCGTCGAAGATCACGCTGTGCAGCCGTCCGTTGCGCTTCTTGAGGAACAACAAATAGCTCGCCAGCTCGGCCGCGGCGCCCTCCTGCGAGGCGCGCCAGCCGGCGTCGGCCTCAAGATCGGGCAGGGTGATCGGATCGACGAAGTCCGGCACGAACACAACCGGCTCCCACAAGGCTTCGGTGTGAAGTTCGGCCGCGATGCCGCCGCCGGCCGCATCGAGCTGCGCCGCCGCGAACGTCAGGGCGTCATCGTCAAGCCGTACCGCGACCATGGCCTGCCGTTGCTGTTTGTTTGCGCCGCTGTAACGTGGCGATGCGGGTGCCGAAACGCCGGATTACCATCTTAAGCTGGGGTTCACGTACGGTGCCCGCCGCTTCGGCCACCGAGCACCAGCGCCGCTCGCGCGCCTCCATCTCGTCCCAATCGGGGCTCTCGTCGGTCACCTTGAGCGGGAAAACATCGACGCGGCACGGCAGTTCCGCCCCATCGCGCAACAGTTTCATATAGCGGTATTGACCCGCCGCCGTCTTTTCGATCACCCCGGTGACACCGGCTTCTTCTTCGGCTTCGCGCGCGGCGGCTTCGGTCGGCTTGATGCCGTCCATCGGCCAGCCTTTAGGGATGATCCAGCGCCGTGTCCGCCGCGAGGTGATGAGCAGGATTTGGACCTCGTCGTCGCGCAGCCGCCAGGGCAGGGCCGCATATTGCACGCCGGTGAGTTTGCGGCTGCCGTGACCGCCCGCCATCACAGCAGTCCGAATAGCTTGTAGCCGAGGGCGCCGATGCAGGCCGCGGCGGGGAT
>WSSedL1CaDRAFT_10000199_pt1 | contig 41516 bp, 41 predicted proteins | sample WetSurSL1Cattail_FD_9464 | JGI IMG/M metagenome (IMG submission 9464)
GTTCGGTGTGGATCGCGCATCTCAAGGGGCGCGCCACGGCCGCAACGCGCAAGCTGGAAGAGGCGGCAGCCCGCGAGCCGCTTCTGGTTGGCGATCTGATCCTGTTGGAAGTATTGCAGGGCGCGCGGGATAAGACCCATGCGGCGCGGATCGAGCGGGCCTTGCGCGAATACGCCGTGGTGCCGCTGTTGGGGTCCGATGTGGTCGTGCAGGCGGCGAAGAACTACCGCAAGCTTCGCACGCTGGGCATTACCATCTGCAAAACGGCCAATCTCATCATCGGCACCTTCTGCATCGAACACCGCCATACCCTGCTGCACGCCGACCGCGACTTCGGTCCGATGCGGGAGTATTTGGGGTTGAGGGTGGCGTAGCAACTGGTTCCCAAAAACGCCCCCCGGAGAAAACTCCGGGGGGACGCAGGTTATTCCAGACCTTTCTTCCGGCGCTGTGACCGGGTGACCTCTTTGATGAGGCGGCCCCAGGCGCGTTCGTCTTCCCGGCGCAGTTTGACATCGCGGCGCCGCTCGCTGGATTCGGCCTCACGTTCGAGCTTGCGATAATGTTCGAGGCGTCCGGCGTCGATGGCGCCGGATTGCACCGCCTGTTTGACGGCACAACCGGGTTCGGCTTCGTGCCGGCAGTCGTGGAAACGGCATTGTCCCGCGAGCATCGCGATATCTTCGAAGACGGCATCGAGGCCGTGATCGTCGACCAGTTGCAGCTCGCGCATCCCCGGCGTGTCGAGCAGAAGCCCTCCGGCCGGCAACGCGATGATCTGCCGATGGGTGGTGACGTGACAGCCACGGCCGTCACTCTGCCGGACTTGACCGGTCGCCATCCGGCTCTCGCCGATCAAGGCATTGATCAGCGAGGATTTGCCGACACCGGACGAACCGACGAACGCCGCCGTTTCATTCGCGCCAATGCCGGAGCAGAGCGCTTCGACGCCTTCCGAGAGCAACACACTCGTCACGTACACCGGAACGCCGGGGCACCGCTTGCCGACCTCGGCGGCGCGGGCGGCGCCATTTTCGGCGATGTCCGCTTTGTTGAGCACGACGGACGGCTCGGCGCCGCTTGCCCAGATGCGGGCGACATACCGTTCGATCCGATTGATATTGAAATCGGCGTCGAGGCCGCAGACGACAAAGACCCGGTCGATGTTGGCCGCCACCGCCTGGATGCGGGTTTGGCGTCCGGCGGCACCGCGGGTGAAAACCGTGCGCCGTTCCAGCACACGCTCGATAATCGTGGTGTGACCGGCGGCCGGCTCACTTTTCAAAATCACCCAGTCGCCGACGCAGGGGTGACTGTCTGGCATGGCACGAAGCCGTCCGGAAAGTTGCGCGGTCCCGGCGGATCTGGCGGACCAGACTTCGTATAGGTTGCGATGCTCGGCGGCGATCCGCGCCACGACCGGTTCGTATCCGTCAGAGGGGCGAAGCTGTTGTTGAAAGAACGGGCCAAAGCCCAGAGTAGTCAGGTTGTGCACGACAGAGTTCTCCGCGTGCGCGTTTTCGCGCACGCAATCGCATGCAGGGCGCAGAGACGCGCCAGCGCGACATGCGGATTGGATCAATGATGAAGCGATGCGGCGCGACCGGCGCGCCGCCTATCTTCACGCAAGATCAGCAAGGAGAACGATAAACATACACCCTCTACTGGAGCCGATTGCTCCGTCGAACCCAGATAATACCGCAGCGCGGACGGATCAATAGCGGGCGTGCCGAACGCAAGGGCGGCGTTGCAAAACGGTATCAGGTCCGGTGCATCCCATACCAAAAGGCCCCGGTGTTTCCACCAGGGCCCTCGGCACTCTCACGTTCAGGAGAACGTCAGCCAAAAAGTCTTAGACCGAATAGTACATCTTGAACTCGATCGGATGCGGCGTGTGTTCGAAGGCGTAGACTTCTTCCATCTTGAGCTCGATGTAGCTGTCGATGAAGTCGTCACTGAACACGCCGCCCTTCTTGAGGAAGGCGCGGTCGGCGTCGAGAGCATTCAGCGCGTCGCGGAGCGAACCGCAGACGGTCGGGATCTTCTTCAGCTCTTCCGGCGGCAGGTGATAGAGGTCCTTGTCCGACGGATCGCCGGGGTGGATCTTGTTCTCGATGCCGTCGATGCCGGCGAGCAGCATCGCCGCAAACGCCAGGTACGGGTTCGAGCCGGCGTCCGGGAAGCGCACTTCGACGCGCTTGCCCTTGGGGCCGGGCGCGAACGGAATGCGGCACGAGGCGGACCGGTTGCGGGCCGAATAGGCCAGCAGCACCGGAGCTTCGAAGCCGGGGATCAGACGCTTGTAGGAGTTGGTCAGCGGGTTGGTGATCGCGTTCAACGCCTTGGCGTGCTTGATGATGCCGCCGATGTAGTAGAGCGCGGTGTCCGACAGATCAGCGTAGCCCGAACCGGCGAACAAAGGCTTGCCGCCCTTCCAGATCGACTGGTGGACGTGCATGCCCGAGCCGTTATCGCCCGCCATCGGCTTCGGCATGAAGGTCGCGGTCTTGCCGTAGGCCGCCGCCACCTGATGCACGATGTACTTGTAGAGTTGCAGGTTGTCGGCCGCCTTGATCAGCGTGTTGTACTTGCAGCCGAGTTCGTGCTGGGCCGAGGCCACTTCGTGATGGTGCTTTTCCGGGTCGATGCCGAGGTCGCCCATGATGGCGAGCATTTCGCCGCGGATGTCTTGCGCGCTGTCGACCGGCGGGACCGGGAAGTAGCCGCCCTTGACCGCCGGGCGGTGGCCGAGGTTGCCGGCTTCGTATTCGGTGCCGACGTTCCACGAAGCTTCTACCGAGTCGATCGAGTAGAAGGCCTTGTTCATCGTCGAGTCGAAACGCACGTCGTCGAAGATGAAGAACTCGGCTTCCGGGCCGAAGAAGGCGGTGTCGCCGATACCCGACGACTTTAGATAGGCTTCGGCGGCCTTGGCGATCGAACGCGGGTCGCGGCCGTAGCGCTGGCCGGTGGTCGGCTCGATCACGTCGCAGGTGACGACCAGCGTCGTCTGGGCGAAGAAGGGATCGATAAAGGAGGTGCTGAGGTCCGGCACCAGCGTCATGTCGGAGTCGTTGATCGACTTCCAGCCGGCGATCGACGAGCCGTCGAACATCAGGCCTTCGGTCAACGTTTCTTCATCGATCTGCGACAGATCGAACGTGACGTGCTGCCACTTGCCGCGCGGATCGGTAAAGCGCCAATCGACGAACTTCACCTCTTTCGTTTTGATCAGATCCAGAATTTCTTTTGCCGTAGCCATGTTCTCGTCTTTCCCCTTCCAAATTGGGTGTGATTGCTCGCCGTAGTCAGTTACCAAACTAGATGGCGTCCGTCCCGCTTTCGCCGGTACGGATGCGGATTGCTTCCTCGACATTGAGGATGAAGATCTTGCCGTCGCCGATGCGCCCCGTACGAGCCGCCTTCTGGATCGCGTCTATCGACGCTTGCAGCCGGTCCTCACCGATCACGATTTCGATCTTCACTTTTGGCAGGAAGTCCACGACGTATTCTGCGCCGCGGTAGAGCTCGGTATGTCCCTTCTGCCGGCCAAAGCCTTTGGCTTCTGTCACCGTAATGCCCTGGACGCCGACTTCCTGCAGCGCCTCCTTTACCTCATCGAGCTTGAAGGGCTTGATGATGGCCTCGATCTTTTTCATTCAGCACTCCTTGCGCCGTCATTTGCGCCGTTAAGGAAATAGCAGGGGTTATGCCAACTTGCAGCTACGTAAAAGCTAACAAAAACAAGGGGGTTACCAGACCAATTTGTTTCATGCCTCCGGGACTGCACAAATTTTGATCTTTGTGCACAACGGATGAGCAAAGTTCAAGGTCGGGTTTGCCCGAATTTTCGACTATTCCGCCTCCACGCCCAGCTTCCGCCGCCAGCATTGCAAACCCCGCACCAACAGGAAGCGCCGGTCATTTTCGCCCCCAAAAAGGCGACAAGGCGGGCCGGTTCGTCCGCTACAAACGCTGGAACCCGACGTATAGTCCGCCCATGCTCGAACCTCCGCATGAAATCATCACTGTCGCCGAAATGTATGCGGCCGACCGGTTTGCCGCCGAACAAGGCGTGCCCACACTAAGTTTGATGGAATATGCCGGCCGCGCCGTCACCGACGAGGTGTTGCGGCTGAAGCCCAAACCGTGTCCGGTCGCGGTGCTGTGCGGGCCGGGCAACAACGGCGGCGACGGCTTCGTGGTGGCGCGGCTCCTCAAGGCGCGCGGCTGGCCGGTGACAGTAGCGCTGCTCGGCGAACGGGCACATCTCAAAGGCGATGCCGCCGTCAATGCCGGCCGCTGGGATGGCGAGATCGTGCCACTTGCGCCCGATGTGCTGAACGACGCCGAGGTGGTGGTTGATGCGCTCTACGGGGCTGGGCTGTCGCGTCCGCTCGAAGGCGTCGCACGCGCGACGGTGATCGCGCTCAACGCTTCCGCCGCCGACGTGGTGGCCGTGGATGTGCCAAGCGGGCTGCATGGCGATCTTGGGCGTTCACTGGACGGGCTTTGTGTCGCGGCGGATGTAACGGTGACGTTCTTCCGCCTCAAGCCGGCGCATGTGCTGATGCCGGGGCGGATCGCTTGCGGGCATGTGGTGCTGGAGCAAATTGGCATTCCCGATGCGGCGTTGGAAAAAATCGCGCCGAAGATCTTCGTCAATGGCAAACGGCTATGGGGCAGGGCCTATCCCAAGCCCGAGCCGCTGGCGCACAAATATGCCCGTGGCCATGCCGTGGTGGTATCCGGTCCAGCCCATGCGACGGGGGCTGCAAGGCTGGCGGCGCGCGGGGCATTGCGCATCGGGGCAGGGTTGGTCAGCGTGGCGAGCCCGCGCGAGGCAGTGGAGATCAACGCCGCCCATCTCACCGCGATCATGGTCAAGCCGTTTGAGGGCTCTGCGGGGCTGGCGGACCTGCTTCGGGACAAGCGCCTCAACGTGGTCGCCATCGGGCCCGGCTGCGGTGTTGGCGAAGCGACAAAGGACCTCGTGGCCGTTGCCTTGAACAAGCAATGTGTGCTCGATGCCGATGCGCTGACCTCGTTCCAGGGTGATCCGGCTTACCTGTTCCGTAAGCTTCATCCCGGCACGGTGCTGACGCCGCACGAAGGCGAATTTGAGCGGTTGTTTCCCAGCTTGCTGACCAAATCATCAAACCGCATCGAAGCGGCGCGTGCCGCCGCGGCCGAAGCCGGATGTGTCGTGCTGCTGAAAGGGCCCGATACCGTCGTGGCGGTCCCCGACGGGCGTGTGTCGGTCGCCACCAACGCGCCGCCATGGCTGGCGACAGCCGGATCTGGCGATGTGCTGACGGGCTTCATTCTTGGCCTCCTGGCGCAACATATGGAACCGTTCCTGGCCGCTTCGGCGGCGGTGTGGATGCACGGCCTCGCCGCCATGCATTTCGGTCCCGGCCTGATCGCCGAAGATCTGCCGGAACAATTGCCCGCACTTCTGCGGCGCCTTTACGAAGAGATTTAGCTCCATGATTCCCAATTGGTTGAAATACGCCCGCGAATTGCAGGCCGCGGCGCAGACCGGGCTGACTTACGCTGCCAACAAATATGAGAAGGATCGCTACGAGCATCTCGGTGACCTCGCGGCGCGTATGATGGTGGAAGGCTCGGGCGAGCCGATGGCGCTGGTCAAAGGCGCGTTCGCCGAGCAGAAGGGCTATTGCACGCCCAAGGTCGACGTGCGCGGCTGCATCTATCGCGAAGGCGAAGTTCTTCTGGTCAGTGAACTGGCCGATGGCGGGCGTTGGACGTTTCCCGGCGGCTTCTCCGATCCCAATGAAGGCCCCAGCGAAAGCTGCATCCGCGAGGTTGCCGAAGAGGCTGGGCTGATCGTCAAAATCACCAAGCTGTGCGGCATCTACGACCGCGACAAACGCGGCGGTACCAGCCCCTATCCGTTCCATATCTACAAGCTGTTTTTCCTCTGCGAGGTCACCGGCACCTGCGTGCAATCCGAGCTTGAGACCGGCGCTCCCAAGTGGTTCCCGGTTGACGCGCTGCCGGAGCTTTCCATCGACCGCACCAGCCCCTGGCACGTCGCGCGCATGTACGAGCATTTCCAGCATCCGGAGATGGCGGCGGATTGGGATTAATAGAGCAACCCCTCCGTGAGGGAGGGTGGTAGGGAGGGCGAGCGGTTCACATCACCGGCCGTTAAAACCAAATGCAAAACATTCTTATCCGTCGCATCGAGCAAGCCGATCTTCCGGCGCTGCTCGCGATCTACAATCATTATGTCGCAACCACCGCGATCACCTTCGATCTCGAACCGAAAACGCTGGTGCAGCGCCAGAAGTGGCTCGACGGTTTCGCGCCCGCTGGGCGGCACCAGTGTTTTGTGGCGGTGCAGGACGGCGAGGCGATCGGCTGGGCGTCGACCGGCAAGTTCCGCGAGAGGGCGGCCTATGACGGTACGGTGGAAACCAGCATCTACCTTAAGCCCGACACCCACGGCCACGGCCTTGGCCGGCGCCTATTCGAGACCCTGTTTGCCGCCCTCAGCCACGAGGATGTTCATGCCGCCATCGGGGTTATCACCCTGCCGAACGCGCCGTCGGAGGGCTTGCACCGGGCTTGCGGCTTCGAATTGGTAGGGACCCTCAAGGAAGCCGGGCGCAAGTTTGGCCGCTTCTGGGACATCGGCCTGTACCAAAAGGTGTTCTGACGCACTCCCGAAGGCGGCGGTTGCGGGCCGGAACTGCCCTTTTTCCCATTCCAAGCGCCCGGTCCCGCCTTGGGCTGGCCCCTGGACCGGTTAATCCCCGGAAGTTGTTGTCGCGCTTGGCCTTGGGGTGGACAACGGGCCTAGCGGTGCCCGTAATCCCCTGCTATAGCGGCGCCCTTCCGCTGGACCGGTTGATCGGATTGGCCTAGGGGAGGCCCGTACGCGGGCGTGGCGGAACTGGCAGACGCACTCGGTTTAGGTCCGAGCGCCGCAAGGCTTGTGGGTTCAAATCCCTCCGCCCGCACCACGCTTCGCTCGCGATAGGGAGAAGCGTGTCCGGCGCAGCAAGTTCGGCGAAGCCGGGCCGGGTGGCCGCGAGCTACGCATGGCAAGCCAGCCTTCGCGCACGACAAAAGGTGCGAGGCTGGGTCAGGAAGTTTGGGAAGAAAAGATATGCAGATTACCGAGACCGTCTCCGAAGGCCTGCGCCGCGAATATAAGGTGGTCGTGGCCGCGTCCGATCTGGACAGCCGCCTTACCGGCAAGATCGAAGAGATCAAGCCGAAGCTGAGTCTCAAGGGCTTTCGCCCCGGCAAGGCGCCGATCTCCTATTTGAAGAAAACCTTCGGCAAGTCGATGATGGGCGAGATCGTCGAAGCGGCCATCAACGAAGGCAGCCAGAAGGCGGTCAACGACAATTCGCTGAAAGTGGCGTTTCCGCCGCGCATCGAAGGCCTCGACGACCAGCAGGCTGTGCAGGCCGTGGTCGACGGCAAGGCCGATCTCGAATTCAAAGTCGTCGTCGACCTGATGCCCGATTTCGAACTCGCGGATGTGTCGAAGCTCGAAGTCGAGAAACTGGTCTCCGACGTCGGTGACGAAGACATCGAAGAATCGTTGAAGCACATCGCCGAACAGTCGCGCACTTATTCTTCGCGCGAAGAGGGTGCCGCGGCCGAATCGGGCGATGCGGTGCTGATCGATTTCGTCGGCACCATCGACGGCGAAGAATTCGCGGGTGGCAAGGCCGAAGGCTTCAACCTGACGCTCGGCTCCGGATCGCTCATCCCCGGCTTCGAAGACCAGCTCATCGGCGCCAAGAAGGACGAGGCGCGCGACGTCAAGGTTCCGTTCCCGGCCGATTACCAGGAAGCCTCGCTGGCCGGTAAAGACGCCGTCTTCGCGGTGACCGTGAAGGACGTCAAGAAGCCCGACGAACTGAAAATCGACGACGACTTGGCGAAGACCCTCGGTCTCGACAGCCTCGGCACGCTGAAGGAACGCGTCAAGGACCAGCTCAAGCGCGACTATGCGCAGGCCAGCCGCCTGCACCTGAAGCGCCGCATCCTCGATGCGCTCGACGCCCAGCATTCCTTCTCGCTGCCGCCGACCATGGTCGAAGGCGAGTTCAATGGCATCTGGCGCCAGGTCGAAGCCGAACTGAAAAAGGAAGGCCGGAGCGCCGAGGACGAAGGCAAGTCCGACGAGGATCTGAAGAAGGAATATCACGAGATCGCCGAGCGCCGCGTGCGTTTGGGTCTGGTGCTGGCCCGCATCGGCGAGCAGAACGGTCTCACCGTGACGCCGGAAGAAGTCCAGCGCGCCATTGCAACCCGCGCTCGCCAGTTCCCCGGTCAGGAGCAGCAGGTGTTCGAGTTCTATGCCCGCAACGCCCAGGCCCAGGCCGAAGTCCGCGCCCCGATCTTCGAGGACAAGGTCGTCGATTTCATCGCCGAACTGGCTCAAATCCGCGAAACCAAGGTCGACCGCGCCACGCTGTTCCTCGACCCCGACGAGGCGATGGAAAAGCTGAAGGAAAAGAGCGAATAATTTTCGTTCACGTAAATATGAAGAGGGCGCCCGGCAACGCGGCGCCCTTTTTATTCCGGGAAAATGTGATGCGATACAGTTCCGCCATATAGTTGCGGCCGCGCGTCGCGGTATTTGGGATTTCTACTATTCGCACTGCATTCGTCACGAGTATGTGACCCATGCGGATGTAACTGCATCCTTTTAATGACGCTGCTGCATCCTATCTGTGCATTTGTAAACCGCACAGAAGGGAAAACAGCATGTCTCGCATTACGTCCGTTGTTGCCGGAGCCATCGTAGCCGCCGCGTTGTCGTTCGCTTCCGCCGGAGCTGATCCGGCCACCATCACCATGTCCGCCACCGCGCCGACCGAGACCGGCATGTATCAGGTGAAGGCCGTCAAAGTGGCGTTCGCCGACGTCGACCTCAGCACCGCTCAAGGTGCTGCCGTACTGCTTGATCGCATCGATGCCGCCGCGCGGATGATTTGTGGTGAGCGCGCCGGGCGCACAATGGATGAAGCGCGCGCGAAGATTTTCGCGACTTGCCGCACCCGCGCCGTACACTATGCGGTTAAGGACGTGGACGCGCCGCAACTGACGCAACTTACTGCCGTGCGTTGAGGGGTCGTGACGGAAAAGGGCGTTTTCCCCTCCCAGGAGCGCCCCTTTCTTTTACGCGCGATTTTACCAGCGCTGATGCACCTGCGGTGCGATAAGGCGGTCGTAGATCGCGCGCACCGCTGCCATCGTTTCGGCTGACAGCGCGGGCAAGGCCGCTGCGGCGGCATTCGATTTCGCCTGTTCGGCATTGCGCGCGCCGGGGATCACCACCGTCACCGCCGGGTCCATCAAAATCCAGCGCAGCGCGAACTGGGCCATGCTGGCGCCTGGCGGCACCAGCTCCTTCAATTCCGCTACCGCCTCAAGCCCGATTTCGAGCGGCACGCCGGCGAAAGTCTCACCGACATCGAAGGCCTCGCCGTGACGATTGAAGGCGCGGTGGTCGTCGGCGGCGAATTTTGAAACCGCCGTGATTTTGCCGGTGAGCAGACCGCTGGCCAGCGGTACGCGTGCGATCACCGCGATGTTCTTGCGCGCGGCTTCTTTGAAGAACAATTCCGCCGGGCGCTGGCGGAAGATGTTGTAGATGAGCTGGATCGAAACCACGCCAGGGAATTCGATCGCCTTCAGGGCCTCTTCGACTTTTTCGACGCTGACGCCATAGGCCTTGATTTTGCCGGACGCCTGCAACGCATCCATCGCCGCGAACAGCTCGGGGCGATACAGCGCGTCCACTGGCGGGCAGTGGAGTTGCAAAAGGTCGAGGCTCTCGATGCCGAGATTGGCGAGGCTGCGGTCGATGAAGGCTTCCAGGTTTTTCCGGTTGTAGCCGTCCGCCGTGTGCGGATTGAGCCGGCGCCCCGCCTTGGTCGCCACGAAGGGCCGCGGGCCGGAACGTTCCTTCAGCACCTCGCGGATGATGGTTTCGGAGCGGCCGTCGCCGTAAACGTCGGCGGTGTCGATGAAGGTGACCCCGGCATCGAGCGCGGCATGCAGCGCGGCGCGGCCGTCTGCCTCGCTGACATCGCCCCAGGCCGAGCCGATCTGCCAGGCGCCGAAACCGATCTCGCTGACGGGCAGCGAAAGTTTGCCGAACGAATGCAGACGCATGACGACCTCACGGCAAAAATTGCGCTGCAGGGCTAGCAGCACGCGGCGTGTCCGGCAAGCGCGCGGGGCGGCGCTGTCTACTTCAGGTGTTTGTCGAAGAACTTGACGATCACGGCGGTGGCTTCTTGCGCCTCGGGAAGGTTGGCCTCATCGATGAAGCCGTGCCACATGCCATCCCAGACATGCAGTTCGGCATCGACACCGGCCTTCACCAATTCGCGGTGAGTGTTGGCCGCGGTGCTCAAATCCTCGGAACGAGTGCCGGTGATCAGGAGCGTCGGCGGAAATGCCGCCAGGATCTTGGGCGAAACGACTGGCGACATCAGCGGCGTGCTCATGTCGGTCGCGCCGTAATAGAGCTTCTCGTCGATCTTGGGCCCGATTTGAGGATCGAGCGGTTTCTTGCCCAGGATCACCGCCACCACATAGTTGGAATCCCCGGCCCATTTGGCATCGGCGCCGGCGCATAACACGCCGATCGCACCCGGGCGGGGCAGGTTCTCCTGCTGAATCCAGGCTGCGGCTTGGGCGGAGAGAATGCCGCCTGCGGAGCAGCCATAGATACCGATCTTGCCGGGTTTGTAGGTCTTCAACAGGGCTTTGTAAGCGGCCGCAACGTCCTGACTGGCGGCGGGGAACTGTGCCTCCGGGCCCATGCGGTAATCGAGCGAGATCACCTTGATGCGCCCCCGCGCCGCCACCGGAATGGAATCGAACATGCCGAGATTGGCCGCATCGCCGACCACGAAGCCGCCGCCATGCAGGTTGATCAGCACGCGATTGCGATTCTTGAGTGCGACACCGCCTTTCGGGGTTGCCACCACGGCATGGATGCCGCCGATGGTCTCTTCCTTGAGGTCGACGGCAAAGGCCTCGGCCATTTTGGCGGCAGCCGGATTCATGCCCTGACGCAGCATGGCGCGAATCTTCGCCACCTCGGCGGGATCGTTGAGATCGAAGTCCGGCCCGCCCTGCAGTTTTGCTTTGAGCATGGCTTGGGCTTCGGCGCTCATGTGTGGCGGCAGCGGCAGCGTAAAGCCGGAAACGGTAACGGTGCCACTCGCATCGACCCGGCTGGCAGGCGTTTCGGCATAGGCGGTGGCACAGAACACGAGAACGGTCGCAAGCGAACGCAAGAGCGCAGTCATGATTACTCCGTCAACGGATAGAGATACGGAACCCTATCGCTCACCCTGGCAGAGCCGGCGGCCGAAGTCCGGGGTTTCACGGCTAAGTGATGGATTTTATTGTCAGGATCTGTCGTGATCCGGCGCGGTGGGGCGCGGGCGATCCGCTTTTCCACCCTCGATGCCCTGTGCCGGGCACTCAACTGCCAGCCCGGCGAGATTATCGAATGGGTGCCGGGCGAACTCGAAAAGGATGACGGCAATGATTAAAGCGTTCTGGCGCAAGTATTTTCATGCCACGATCGGTTTCTGTATCGCGCTGGTGCTGACCAGTGCCGCCCACTCGGCGCCGCTGCTCGAACCGGCTGCGGCCAAAGCGATGTTCGCCGAAGCCAAGGCGGTGTCCGGCAAGGACGGCGGCGCGACGTGGGGCAAAACGCTCTACGGCCCGATGTTTTTCGTCGATCCCGGCACCAGGACCATGATCGCCAACCAGCCCGATGCCGCGGGGCTGCTCAAGCTGGAGGACGGTGTCTATGCCGGAAAAATGCCGGCCGACATGTTATCCGCCAACACCGCGTTCGAATGGCAAGGCACGCGTTGGACCATGCTGGAATGGCCGGTGTGGGGCGACGATGCGGGGCGGGCGCGTCTGTTGGCGCACGAGATGTTCCATCGCATCCAGCCGCAACTGGGTTTGCTGATGACCGATAAGGCCAATCCGCATCTCGATACGCTGGAGGGGCGGGTGTGGCTGCAACTGGAATGGCGGGCGCTGGCGGCGGCGCTGACCTCGTCGGGCAAGGCGCGCGAAACTGCAATCCGCGATGCGCTGGCGTTCCGGGCCCATCGCGCTGCCCTGTTCGCCGGTTCGGCCGAGAGCGAGCGCGTGATGGAACTCAACGAAGGGATCGCCGAATACACCGGCGTGCATGTGGCTTCGGCCGATGCGGCATCGGCACGCCAGTACGCGGCCGGGAAGCTGCTGACCGGTTACGAAAAGACCTTCGTGCGGTCGTTCCCGTATACCTCGGGTCCGGCGTACGGCCTGCTGCTCGACGATCTGGCGCCGGGCTGGCGGCTCAAGCTGACGAACGTATCCGATTTGCCGGCGATGCTGGCCGCCGCCTTGCCCAAGGGTGCTGCGGGGGATGCGGTGACGCGGGCCAAGGTCTATGGCGAAGCTGAGGTGCGCCGGAGCGAAACCGAACGCGCCGCCAAAGCCGACGCGGTGAAGGCCATGTTCCGCGCCAAGCTGGCCGACGGGCCGGTGCTGATGTTGCCCAATCTCGGCCAGCATTTCCGTGTCAGTTTCGATCCGCGCGATCTGGTGCCGTTGGGCGAGGCGGGCACGGTCTATCCCACCATGCAAGTCAGCGACGACTGGGGTACCCTGGTGGCCAAGGACGGCACGTTGATGTCATCCGATTGGCAACATGTGTTCGTAACCGCGCCGACCGATTCAAAGAGTTCGCATGTTGTGGGAGCCGGCTGGACGCTCGATCTGGCGCCGGGCTGGAAACTGGTGCCGGGGACCAAGCTGGGCAGATTCACGGTCAAGAAAGAGTAAACTTACCGGCGCGGCTTTGGCGCTTCTTAACGTCATCCGTCGTAAGGGAATTGATGCAATTCTTGGAGGGGAACCCTTGCTGCCGCCGCCCATGATATCCCTCTGGTCAGGCCGCCGCAGGGGCGGATACGCGCTGTTGACACTTCCGCTTTAGCCTACTCAACTCACCCTCCGAATCAGGAGCCGCCATGAAAGATCCGCGCGACGTCTATATGAACACGCTTGTACCCATCGTGGTCGAACAGACCTCACGAGGCGAGCGCAGCTACGATATCTACTCCCGCTTGCTGAAGGAGCGCATCATCTTCGTCACCGGCCCGGTGGAAGATTACGGTGCGACGCTGGTGACCGCACAGTTGCTCTTTTTGGAGGCGGAAAACCCCAAGAAAGAGATTTCCATGTACATCAACTCGCCGGGCGGTGTGGTCACGGCGGGTTTGGCCATTTATGACACGATGCAGTACATCCGCCCCTCCATTCAGACTCTCTGTGTGGGACAGGCGGCTTCCGCAGCGTCTCTCTTGCTTTGTGCCGGCGACAAGGGGCAGCGGTTCTGTTTGCCCAATTCCCGCATCCTGGTCCACCAGCCCTCAGCCGCCTATTATGGCCAGGCTGCCGATATCGCCCGGCATGCTCAAGAAATCGTCAAATTGAAGGGCCGGCTTAATGAAATCTATGCCCACCATACCGGCCAAACCGTGGAAGCCATTGAAAAGGCTCTCGATCGCGATACCTATATGACGGCGGAAGAAGCCAAAACCTTCGGTTTGGTCGATCAGGTTTGGTCGCAGCGGCCCGAAACGACGGAGAACTCCTGACTTCGCAATTTCGCCCAAATGTTCAGGATGATAACGGCTTAAACAAATCTTGATCCGCTTGGCGTTAACGTGCTCGAATAAAGCGGTGTTAGACCGATTTGGGTTGGCGCGGGTTGTGCAAGGCAGTACGCGGAACGCAGCAGTCTTGCTGGTCATAAAGGGCGGGCCGGAAGGTCCGGGACAATTGAATGAGTAAATCTTCCGGCGGTGAGTCCAAGAACACGCTCTACTGCTCGTTCTGCGGCAAGAGCCAGCATGAGGTCCGCAAACTGATCGCGGGCCCGACGGTGTTCATCTGCGACGAGTGCGTTGAACTCTGCATGGAGATCATCCGGGAGGAGAACAAGACCTCCTTTATGAAGAGCCGCGAGGGCGTGCCCACGCCGGCCGAGATCTTCAAGGTCCTGGACGATTACGTCGTCGGCCAGAGCCACGCCAAGAAGGTGCTGTCGGTGGCGGTTCACAACCACTACAAGCGCATCAATTCCGGCGGCAAAAACGCCGATGTCGAACTCGCCAAATCGAACATCCTGTTGCTCGGTCCCACCGGCTGCGGCAAGACGCTGCTGGCCCAGACGCTGGCCCGCATCCTCGACGTGCCGTTCACGATGGCCGACGCCACCACCCTGACCGAAGCCGGGTATGTCGGCGAAGACGTCGAAAACATCATTCTCAAACTGCTCCAGAACGCCGACTACAATGTCGAGCGGGCGCAGCGGGGCATCGTCTACATCGACGAAATCGACAAGATCAGCCGCAAATCCGACAACCCTTCCATTACCCGCGACGTGTCAGGTGAAGGCGTGCAGCAGGCCCTGCTGAAGATCATGGAAGGCACCGTTGCCTCCGTACCGCCGCAGGGCGGGCGCAAGCATCCGCAGCAAGAGTTTTTGCAGGTTGACACTTCCAATATCCTGTTCATCTGCGGCGGCGCTTTTGCCGGCCTCGACAAGATCATTTCGCAGCGGACCACGGGGTCTTCGATGGGCTTCGGCGCCACAGTGCGCGCCCCCGACGAGCGCGGCACGGGCGAAGTTTTACGTGAAGTGGAGCCGGAAGACCTTCTGAAGTTCGGCCTGATCCCGGAATTCATTGGCCGTCTGCCGGTGATCGCCACCCTCGGCGATCTCAGCGAGCCGGCGCTGATCGAAATCCTGACCCGCCCGAAGAACGCGCTGGCCAAGCAGTATCAGCGCCTGATGGAGATGGAAGGCGTCAAGCTTCGCTTCCAGGAAGAAGCGTTGCACTCCATCGCCAAGCGGGCGATCCAGCGCCGCACCGGCGCCCGTGGCCTGCGTTCGATCATGGAAGCGATCCTGCTCGAGACCATGTACGAACTGCCGACGTTGCAGGGCGTGCAAGAGGTGGTCATCACCGCCGATGTCGTGGAAGGCCGCGCCCGTCCACTCTACACCTACTCCGACAAGGGGCAGATGCAGCAGCAGAGCGCCTCGTAGTTACCATCGCGAGTTGCGTCCAACGCCAAGAGCGGGGATAATTCGGGCATGTCCATGCACGAAGACCCCAGGCCCTATCTGCCGCCGGACCCCACGGTCCAGCAAGAACTGGCTGGCCTTGGCAATGAGGCGCTGTTCGAAATGACCAATCTGCCGGCGGATCGAACGGGCATTCGCGGTATTCTTTTTTTATCGACATCGGTTGGCTTCCACGGTCCCCGCGTGAAGTATTTCGTCAAGACTGGGAAGGGCCAGCCGAGCTTTTCGGTCTCGATCGCAAACGAACCGAAGGTACTCGCCAGCAGTCTCCCGGAGCGTGTGGTCAGTGAAATGGCACCGCAGGTCATAGCTTGGGTGGTACTCAACCGTGAAGAACTTCTGGCCTTTTGGAACGAGGGCGAAACCTGGACCTTTGACGAGTTGCAGGCGTTTATCGAGCGCCTAGGCAAAATCCCGGATTGATGATGCCGCAGGGGAATATTGCTCTGATTTTCTATGTAGATAAGCGTCGGTTCTGTGGCGGGGAAGGCGCTGGGTGAGGATTCTCGCCCCCGTTTTCAGTCGCCGCCTTGAAACCGGATATTCGGAAGCCCACTTTACACTCAGGAGTCGGCCCATTCCGGGCGACAAACAGGGGTCTCGTGCCCATTCGGGGCGAGGAAGCTTGCAACCGCCGGTCGTCCTGGCGAGGAGAATATAATGTCTGACCCAATCGTCGCGCCCACCGAGCCGGGCGGCCAGTTGGTGCCTGTGCTGCCACTGCGCGACATCGTCGTGTTCCCGCACATGATCGTACCGCTGTTTGTCGGGCGCGAGAAATCCGTGCGGGCGCTGGAAGAGGTGATGAACGAGGAAAAGCAGATCCTCCTTTTGACCCAGAAAAACGCTGCCGATGACGATCCGACGGCCGATGGCCTGCACAAGATCGGCACCATGGCCACCGTGCTGCAGCTCCTGAAGCTGCCCGATCAGACCGTCCGCGTGCTGGTCGAAGGCAAGACCCGCGCCCGCGTGCGCGGGTTCACCGACCGCACCGATTTTTTCCAGGCTCAGATCGATCCGGTGTTCGAGACCATCGGCGAGGGCCGCGAAACCGAAGCGCTGGTGCGCACGGTCAAGACCAATTTCGAGCAATACATCAAGCTGAACCGCAAGGTTCCGGCCGAGACTCTGGCAAGCGTGGCGCAGATCGAAGAGCCTGCCAAGCTGGCCGATACGGTCGCCTCGCACCTGTCGGTCAAGATTTTGGACCGTCAGCAACTGCTTGAGACCCTGGACACCGCCACGCGCCTGGAAAAGGTGCTGGCGCTGATCGAAGGCGAGATTGGCGTGCTGCAGGTCGAGCGCAAGATCAAGAGCCGCGTCAAACGCCAGATGGAGAAGACGCAGCGCGAGTACTATTTGAACGAGCAGTTGAAGGCCATTCAGAAGGAACTCGGCGAAGGCGAAGAGGGCCGCGACGAACTCAACGAACTCGAAGAGCGCATCCGCAAGACCAAGCTGTCGAAGGAAGCGCGCGAGAAGGCGCAAGGCGAGATGCGCAAGCTCCGCCAGATGAGCCCGATGAGCGCCGAAGCCACCGTCGTGCGCAATTATCTTGATTGGGTCTTGAGCCTGCCATGGGGCAAGAAGACCAAGATCAAGAAAGACATCCAGCTCGCCGAAGACATCCTCAACGAGGACCATTACGGCCTCGACAAGGTCAAGGAGCGCATCCTGGAATATCTGGCGGTGCAGCAGCGCACCGGCAAGATGAAAGGCCCGATCCTGTGCCTCGTCGGCCCGCCCGGCGTCGGCAAGACCAGCCTCGGCAAGTCGATCGCGCGCGCCACCGGCCGCGAGTTCGTGCGCATGTCCTTGGGCGGCGTGCGGGACGAAGCGGAAATCCGCGGTCACCGTCGCACCTATATCGGCTCGATGCCCGGCAAGATCATCCAGTCGATGAAGAAGGCCAAGTCGGCCAATCCGATGTTCCTCTTGGACGAGGTCGATAAGCTCGGCGCCGATTGGCGCGGCGATCCGTCGTCGGCGCTGCTCGAAGTGCTTGACCCCGAACAGAACCATTCGTTCAACGACCACTATCTCGAAGTCGATTTCGATCTGTCGGATGTGATGTTCATCACCACGGCCAACACTCTGCACATGCCGCAGCCGTTGATGGACCGCATGGAGATCATCCGCATCCCCGGCTACACCGAGGATGAAAAGGTCGAGATCGCCAAGCGTCACCTCATCCCCAAGCAGGTAAAGGCGCATGGGTTGAAGAAGGGCGAATGGTCGATCACCGATGAGGGCTTGCGCGATGTGATCCGCTATTACACGCGGGAGGCGGGCGTTCGTAACCTCGAACGCGAAATCGCCAATCTGGCGCGCAAGGCGGTCAAGGAGATCGTTTCCAACAAGGCAACCGTGATCGCGGTCGGGCCGGAAAACCTCAACACCTTTGCCGGCGTGCGGCAGTATCACTACGGCGAGGTTGAAGGCGAAGATCAGGTCGGTGTCGTCACCGGTCTGGCCTGGACCGAAACCGGCGGCGACACGCTGCAGATTGAAGCCGTCAGTCTGCCCGGCAAGGGCCGCATGCAGACCACCGGCAAGCTCGGTGACGTGATGAAGGAATCGATCGACGCGGCGCGGTCTTACGTCCGCTCCAAGGCGACGACCTTCGGCATCAAGCCGCCGACCTTCGAAAAGACGGACATCCACGTCCATGTGCCGGAAGGCGCGACGCCGAAGGACGGACCTTCGGCCGGTGTGGCGATGTCGGTTGCGATCATTTCGGTGCTGACGGGTATTGCGGTGCGCCGCGATGTGGCGATGACCGGCGAAGTCACCTTGCGCGGCCGCGTGTTGCCGATCGGCGGGCTTAAGGAAAAGCTGCTGGCGGCACTGCGTTGCGGCATCAAGACGGTGATCATCCCGCAGGAGAATGAGAAAGACCTGGTGGAGATCCCGGACAACGTCAAAACGCACATGAAGATCGTTCCGGTGTCCAGGGTGACGGAAGTCCTGAAGGTGGCCTTGGTGCGGGTGCCCGAACCGATCGAATGGATCGAGCCGGAAATCGCCGCCAGCGCGGTGGCGGCCGATAGCGACACCGATGCGGTGGTAACCCACTAATCGATAAAGACTTTCCGGCCGGGCATGGGCTCGGCCGGAGGGTTCTTGCCCCGCCGTAAACGGACGAAAATGGCTGAATCCGGCCATTTTTTCTGAGATATCCGTGGGTTTCGGGCCTGTTTTCCTTGCCGGGCTGGGCCTGCGGGCCCTAAATTCCCTGTCGTCGCCGCGGCGATTCCTACGAAGGAGCCAATCCAGTGAATAAGAACGATCTGATCCAGAAACTCGCGGACCACACCGGTCTCGTTAAGAACGACGCGGCCAAGGCGGTCGATGGCGTGTTTGACCTGATCGCGGCCGCCCTCAAAGAGGGCGACGAGGTCCGCCTCACAGGCTTCGGCGTGTTTGTCGTGGCCACCCGCGCCGGCGGCAAGGGCCGCAACCCGCAGACCGGCGAAGAGATCACCATCAAGCCATCGAAGCAGCCGCGTTTCCGCCCGGGCAAACAGCTCAAGGATTCCTTGAACTAAATTCGATCAACGTATTTATCGCGACGGGACAGATGTGATTTCACATCCGTCCCGTTGTTGTTTCTGCGGCATTTGCGCGATCACATGGAGTTTATGACGTCGTCTCGCTTACGCGCGGTATTTGTTGGCTGCGTTCGCGGGAAGATGTGATGACCAGCATTGTGTTGTCGCCGCAAAGGGCACTGTTCGATATTCCGGACGATGTCGCCTACTTCAACTGTGCCTATAATTCGCCGCTTCTGAAGGCGGCGCGCGACCGGCTGCACGAAGGCGTCGGCACCAAGTGCCATCCGTGGGAACGCACGGCTGCCAGTTTCTTCGACGATGCGGAAACCATTCGGGGGCTGGCCAGCGACGTGTTTGGCGGCGATGCGGATGGCTACGCGGTTGTGCCGTCATCGAGCTATGGCGGCAGCACGGCGGCGCGGGTGATCGAACCGTTGCTCGGCCGGGGCAGCAAGATCGTCGTCATGGAAGAGGAATTTCCCAGCAACTACCTGCCCTGGGAACGCAGCGCGCACGAAACGGGCGCCGAAGTGGTCACCGTGCCGACACCGGCCGACGGCAACTGGACGAACGCCATTCTGGCACGGATCGAAGCTGGTGTGAAAGTTGTGGCGGCGGCGCAGTGCCATTGGACCAATGGCGCATTCGTCGATCTTGCCGCCATAGGTCAGGCGTGTCGCGCCGTTGGTGCGGTGCTGGCGCTGGATTTGACCCAATCGTTCGGTGCGGTACCGTTCGATTTTGCCGCGGTGCAACCCGATTTTCTGTATGCCTCCGGGTACAAATGGCTGCTCTGCCCCTATGGGTTTGGCCTTCTCTATGTTGCTCCGGCCTGGCGCGCGGCGCGGCCGCTGGAGGAATCGTGGCAGAACCGCGAAAATGCGGAGGATTTCGCCGGTCTGGTGAAATACGCCGCCAATTATGCGCCCGGCGCCCGCCGCTTCGATGTCAGCGAGACGGTGGTGCCCACCACTATTCCCGGTGCCATTGCCGCCCTGGAGCAGATCAAGGCGTGGCGCGTGCCGGCGATTGCCGCGTCGCTCGCCGCGACCAATGCGCGGATTGCGGCGTGTCTGGAGGATCTCGGATTTTTGCTGCCGCCGGCAGAATCGCGCTGTCCGCATATGTTCGGTGCCCAAATCCCCGAACGCTATCGGGGCAATCTCGTGGCGGAGCTGATGACGCGGCGCATCTACATCAGCCAGCGCGGCAGCGCCGTGCGCTTTGCCCCGCATTTGCATATCAGCGCGGATGACCTGACGCGGCTCAAAGAGGCTTTGCGGCAAATCGTCGGTTGAGCGGGGTCAAGAACCGCCATCGTCGATCAGGAAGAACAGGTCTTCCACCGTCGTGTTCAGCGTTTTGGCCAGCGCCAGCGCCAGAATGGTCGACGGCACGAACACCAAATTTTCCACCGTGTTGATGGTTTTCCGCGAGACGCCGACGAGGGCTGCCAGATCGGTCTGGGTCAGCCCTTGCGCGGTGCGTATCTCTTTCAGCCGGTTGCCAAGACGCCGTTCAGCCATCGCGGCTGGCCTGCCAGTCGGCGATGACGTAATAGAGCGCCGGAATCGCGAACCCCGCGTAGAACGCCCAGGCCAGTGCGGGCAGGGCGAGATCGGGGCGCCAGATGGCGGTGAGGAGCGCGGCGGCCATCGCTGCCATCATCGTCAGATAGCCGAGGCGGACGGTGCGCGCCCGCAAGTCGCGGATGAATTCGTCGTTGAGGATGGCGTGCAGCTCGCGGCTGAACCAGCCGGGACCGATAATCGTGAGCACCGAAAACAGGGCCATGATGGAAATCATGATGCCGCTGGCGACAAGGGCCAGGCCCCCGTCTTCGCGGGCGAAACGGACGAGGTTGTTGAAATTCAGCCCCCACGTCGAGGTCGCCACCAGGCCCGACACCAGCGACCAGCGCCAATAGCGGTGATGGGCGTCGATCCGCCTACGGACGATGCGCGGGTCGGAGGCATCGGAATAAGCGTCGGGGCGGTACTTCCGCCCGAAACGGGCGATCACGATCACGACACCCGCGGCGAACAACACGGCGATCGCGAACTGGAAACCTTCGCTTTGCAGCAGCGCGGATTCGCCGGTGAAGTACGCGGCGGCGTAGATGGCGACCAAAAGCAACACGGCACCCGCCAGCGCCAAGATCATGCGGGTCACAGCCCGGTCGCTGGCATCCAGCTTGGCGATGATTTCGTCATCACTGGTCATGGCGTTTCTCCGCGGTCGCTCAGCCAATCGAGGACGACATAGGCGAGAATGGGAACGGCAATTCCGGCGAACAGGCCCCAGGCGAGAGCGATCATCAAGGCGGCTGGCCGTATCGCCGCAACCACCGCCACGGCAACCAGCACCAGGAGCAGCGTGACATAGCCGAGCCGCAATGCTTTGGTGCGTAGGATGCGGTTGATTTCCTCGTCAAGGTCCCTTTTCACGCCGTAAGTGAAACAGAAGGCGGGCACCAACAGCATGGTAAGGCCGTACCACAGCATCACCAAATCCAGCGCCGGCGGCACCGGCAGGCGGGCCAGTTCGCCGGCGCCGAACGACCCCAGCATCAGCATCGCCACCAGCGAAACCCGGAAGCGCTTTTGCTGCACGTCGCGGTGCTGGCGCGGGTAGGCAGCGGCGTCGGCATCGGTGACTTTGGAGATCGAATAGAACGTTATGCCGACCGCGATCAGCACCAACACGCATTCGGCCGGGATGTATTCGTCCGGCAACACGAACCGCAGCACCTGACCGGCGATCAACAGTCCGAGCCCCAGCCATTGCCAGAAGAAAGAAATCCGCACCAGCCGTTCGGCTTCGGCATCTTCGCGTTCAAATTCGCCCGTCATGTCAGTTTTCCCGCCCGCTGACCCATTCGAGCAGTACGAAATAGAGCGACGGAATCGCGCTGGCGGCGCACAAAACCACGACCGTCGCCGAACCGGCGAGTTCCGGCCGCTTGAGGTTCACGACGTAGAGCACCGCTGCGCCGAGCATCGCCAGAAGATACCCGAGCCGTGCAGCCTTGGCGCGCTGCGTGCGCATCAGCTCGTCGTTGAGCGCTTCGCGATAGGACTTTGAAATGCAGCCCGGGCCGAAACTCACCAGCAGGGCGAGTGTCAACAGCATGAAGATGACCGAACCAGCGGAAGCGGTGTCCTGGTCCTCCACCTTGGTGACGAAGTTGATCGTGTTCAACACCGCCACGCCACTCAGGATCAGTGTCACCCACCGCCATTGAGCATGGATGGTGTCCAGGTTCTTGCGCAGGAATTCCGGCCGGCGCTCGGCTTTCGGAACCCAATAGCGGATCAACGCAAAAATCGCGAATACGCCGAGCAGACCGATCAGAAACCAAGGAAACGCTTTATCCGCCTGCGCAGTGTTGACGCCAAATTGCTCGAAAATACCGCGCTGTTCCGCACTCTTGTACAAGACCGTCAGCACGACGACCGAAACCCCGACCAACAGGGAAACGATCATGCTTTCCCGGAAACGGCGCTTTGATCGCGCGATGCGTTCTTCGTCGGTAAGATCAACTCTTTCCATTGGCCCCTCCAATAGTCAGCGTCCCGCCCGCCAATCGGCGATGACGTAATAGAGCGCCGGCGCCGCGCCGCCCGCGAACAGCACTCCGATGAGCGCGAGCGTTGTCCATTCCGGATGCCGCAGGATGGCCGGGAAGGCGGCCCCCAGCGCCAGCAGCAGAATGATGAATCCAGCTTTGGCCGCGCGGCCGCGCAAAGCTATCAGGCGTTCGTCGTCGAACACTTTGAGACCGGGATAGAACACGGTCGCAAAGGCGCACAAGAAGACTTCGAGGAAGAACACCGCGCCCGCCACCACGCCGAAATCGGTCATCGCGGCGGGATGAAGAGCGATCGCGCCGAAGCCGAGCGTGGTGGCAATTAGCAGGAACAACAGGACGAGGACGATGCTGCACCAGCGCTGCTGATAGTGATCGATCTGTTTGCGCAGAATGCTCTCGGGCAGGGCTTCGAGCCGGGGGAGGGTCTCCCGTTTGCGGGGGCCCAGCATCACCCAGATCAGAACCGGCAAGGGCATGATGTAGACGTACAAGCCTTCGTCGATACCGTGGCGCGCAAACCAGCCGTCGCTGACGGCGTAACCGTACAGAGCCGACGAAACGGCGATGTAGAGCAGCACGATCAGCATGCGGAGGGCCAACCGGCGCATGGCTTTTACGTTCCTGCGGCGGAAGTCGGCAATGAACTCGTCGTCGTTCGTCATCTCAATCCTCCCGTCCGGCGCGCCAATCGGCGATCAGGAAATAAAGAGTGGGGATCATCAGAACGGCCGCGATCATTCCGGGTGCCGTGATCCGCTCCCACACCGGATCGATCGTCGCGATCACATAGATCGCCGCTAACGCCACGACCGCGACGGCAAATCCGATTTTTGCAGCGGCGGCACGAATTGCGCGGCTGATCTCGTCGTCGTCTTTGGGTTGGGCCAGGAGTACGATGGAGCAGCACAGCACCAGAAACGCGAACAGTCCGACCAGCAACCACTGGTCCGGATCAGTATATGGGTGGGCCAAAGTCTGCCACGTTTGAACCGCGGCATTGTAGGGCACGGCGATCAGCATAATGGCGAGCCCGATCCGCTGCCGCCGCTGATTGTCTTCGACCAACTTGCGCTGGATGCGCGGGGCTTTGGCAGCCTTGGGCACGCGGGTCGCCCGCAGCATGAGCGGAAACAGCGGCAATGCGAAGGGTAGGGCCAACAATCCGATATGGGCGAGCGGTGCCTCGTCGATCCACGCTTGCGACACGACCCCATGCACCATGGCGACGATCAGCAGCACCGAAAGCACGGCACCGTAGGCCGCGGCATAACCGATCCATCGCATCCGTGCCCGATAGGCCCTGCGGTCGGCTTCCACCAGTTCGTCGTCGCTGCGTTGCTTGTCGGTCATTGCCCCCCCCACCGGCTTGTAACCTACGGGTTACAGTAACCTCTAGGTTACATCGCGTCAAGTGGCCCCGCGCCGCAACGGGGCGTTTGATGCCTCGAAGACGTAGTGTAAGAGGGGGGGCCGGGCGGTTAGCTCAGTGGTAGAGCATCTCGTTTACACCGAGAGGGTCGGGGGTTCGAAACCCTCACCGCCCACCAGTCTACGCCGCGTAGCGGCGGAGACTGCCGCGGCGAAGCGCGATAGCGCGAAGCCGGGCTTGCCTGGGACAGCGCGGCTACGCCTTGGCGAGCCACCCTACGCCGCGCAGCGGCGGAGACTGCCGCGGCGAAGCGCGATAGCGCGAAGACGGGCTGCCTGGGACAGCGCGGCTACGCCTTGGCGAGCCATCCTTTGCCTTATCCCGGTACTTCAAATGTCCCGCCGTCTTCATGATGAAGGCGAGGACTTGGGCCCCCGCCTTGGAGAGCGCTTCAGGAATTTCGGATTTGCGACACGCTGCCGATGGTGAACGGGGATTAACGTATCTTCGCGGATTTTTTCTGCTTAGGGTGCGACAAGCGAAGGATCAGACCATGCGCGTCACCATTCTCGGCGTTTGTTTCGTGTGCCTGGTCGCGACCGGTTGCGGCGGCGGCCGTCCCGACGGTCCGCTTTTCGGTCGCCACGAAGAAGAATGGCACCCCCCAGTGCAGATGCTGCTGAAGTATGTCGGGTCCGACGGGCGCCTAACGCGGACCCAAATGGAAGCCGGCCTGCGCCGCGATTTCGAAGCGGCTGACAAGAACCATTCGGGCGTGCTTGAGCCCGACGAAATGCGCGCGGTCAACCAGCAGCGCTGGGACGAGGACAAATCGGCGATCTCGCCGCTGCAGGACTGGAATGGCGACGGTGTGATCGATTTCAACGAATTCGCCGCGGCGGCACGCGCTTTGTTCAACGAACTCGACCCGGACCATGCCGGTGTCCTGAGCGCCAAGGAGCTGCGCGCCGCGCGCGGCCTCGGACCGGAAACGGCCCCTAAGGATGGCCAGCCCGGGCAGGGCGGCGACCGGCGGGGCGGACCGTCTGGCGGTCCCCCGGGTGGGGGCGGCTGACCGCCTGCGAGCCCGGCAGCGGCGTTTTGGGCCGCGGTCAAAAAGCCCTGTTTCCCCTGCTTGACTTAGCCAAGGCAGGGCCCTACATCGGCCGTCCTTTCGCGGGGCAACTCGCGAAACGCCCGCGGGGGCGTAGCTCAGTTGGTTAGAGTGACGGCCTGTCACGCCGTAGGTCGCGGGTTCGAGCCCCGTCGCTCCCGCCAGTTTTTCCGCAGAAATGCTGGAAAGCTGAAGGCCTTGGTACAAATTTGGTTCGAAAACAACTTTATTGCGATCCGGTCTGGCCTTTGCCGCCCGGTTTCGTCGGCCCGAAGGCTTGGTTGACCTTTGCGGCCTCGGCGCCCTTGTCGGCCCCATCAATCCACCTCGCATAATGCTTGAGCAGAATCGACGTGTTCTTGTGGCCGAGCTGGCGGGTGTTGTAGGCGTGCCGCCGGCGTACGCGCGACAATCGTCTCCATCTCATCCGGCTCGAACGGATCGATATCGGCGCGCAGGTGCTTGCGGTTATGTACCTTGTTGGTCGGAGGCTGATCGATATGGCCATCGGCTTCGGCGGATGCAAAGAGCCCGCGCAGCGCGATCGGCGCTTATTATGGCTTGGACCGAGGATGGGACTACGGCGATATAAGCCGGTTGCGCGCCGCCGTCGGTCTCCTGGTGGAGCGCAAACTCGAAAATACCTATTTCCTGCACTTCTACGGTTCGATGGACGTGATGAAGCTCTACCTTGTGGGCGTCGAGGATCCGGCTTTGGCTGCGACTGCCGCTTGACGGTACGTGCGGCGTATTCCGACGGCGCTCTGAGAAATTAAGATTTGCTTATAGAAATGCCCATACTTTGATGGAATCCAAATGTGGGTTCCGTCGTGATGGCCAAAATCACTATCGTCACCTTTCATAGTGAAGGCCCGCCGCATGACGAAGGTCTGTCACTGGAACCGCAAGCGGCCGCTCTGCGCCACATCGCCGAAGAACTCGGGGTAGGGTTCGAGCCCTACACGCCCCGGCGCTTGCGCGAACTCGGTGCCGGCGCAGTGGTGCGAAGTTATCCGGAGGCCTACCAACTGGAACTCAATCCCGGGTATCACAAAATCGGCTTTGGGGCGTGGAAACCGTTCATCATTCTGCATGAACTTTCCAAGCGGAACGAAGGCGATATCGTCTTCTATATGGACGCCAACATCATCAAATACCCAGGCCTGCGCGACAAAGCCTTATCGGTTCGTGAAATGGTCGCAACCGCGCTGGAAAACTGCGATTTCTTCATAGGGCGGGAAAACGTTAAATCTGCGGCGACCCGTGCTGGCCAATTTTCGAGTATGGCTCAGTTGTCGATGATTGGCCGTGGAACTATGTTTGCCGAGAATTTTCCAATCCTGCTCGCCAACAACATCATCGCGAGGAAAACAGAGTCCGCTTGCGCCATCGTGTTGGATTGGCTGGCGCTTTGTATGGTGGATGGGCTGATCACGCCACCACAGACGCCGGAGGAACGCACCGCGGGATATAAATGGTTCTGCGCCGAACAAATGGTGCTGAACTACATTCTTGCCCGGCATATCGAAGAAGGTGAGTTACCCTGGTATTACCCGAACCTTTTTTACGGCCGCGGCAACATCCCCGTCGTTCCGGAAAATTTGCATGTTGCCTGGCTGGCCGGATCTCCCCGCGTTGATGCGCGAACTCCAAAGCTGCGGCAACAGTTTGCGTTGGAGATCAAGAGGGCTCGCGCGTTTTTGTCGTCCTTGCCCACCAGCAATACGTCTGCCGACAGTCCTGATGCGGGCGTGGAGATGACGTCTCCGGATGGGGTGAACGGCCCCTGGTCCCGGAATTGGGATGCCATGCCATCGATGCAATTGTGATCTGACAGGTTTTTTGAGGCAAAAGACCACCGCTGCTAACTGGTTGCGAGAATGTCCTGCACGCGCCGTCGCGGCGAAAACGGCAGCGGCGTGGCGCGGCCGAAGCGGATCACGAGGTCGGGGCGCAAATCTTTTTCCCTCGCCAACACAGCAAGGGCGGGCCGCAAACCCGCCACTTCGACCGGTTGATTGATGAAGGCACAGGCCACGCCCTGACGCGTGGCTTCGAGCAGGAAACGTTCCGCGGCGCGGCCGACTTGCACCCAGCCGTGTTTGCTGGCGTGTTCGGCAAAGAACACCGCGACACCTGCCGAGGAGTCGATTTGTGCCGCGTATTTCTCGGCCTCCGATTTTTTCTTGAAGACAAGGTCGAAGGCGGGGCGGCCGAGGAAATCGGGCAGAGCGGGACTACCGCTCGTCGCGCTATAGAGCCCGTCGCCGCGCGCCATCGCGTTGACCGGCGAGAAACGCAGCCACTGCTTCAACTCGGTGATGAAGGCGGGATTGGACATTTGCACGTCGTTGCCCGCTACCACCAGATCGCGCACGGCGTTAATCTGCTTGCGTTCGGTAATCAGTACCAGCCGCACGCCGTCGGCGCGTCCGGCCGCCGTTAGGGCCTTCAGCGTTGCCGCATCTACCGCACTACCGTCATAAAGCGATCGTGTCGATTGCCGCCGCACGATGGTCGCGGCGAGGGGATCGGCTTTCGCTGGCCCGTTTTGCCAAGCGAAGCGAATTGCGCCGTCGTCGCGCGCCTCCAACTCACCCGGCATGCCCAGCGCCGCACCCGCAAGCACAAGGTTCTCCGCCGCGGCGCCGAGCGAGACGAAGATATGATGATCGTCGGGATCGACCACCGGCGTGCGGCGCGAGAAATCCGGCAACAGCTCCAACGTCGTCCCGTGCGTGCGGAATGTCCAGGCTTGGGTGTTGTGGCCGTTCGGCGCCAGCGTCGCCATGCGCACGAGTTCACCGACACCGCCGGAAGGATCGAGCGGGCGGTGCAACCGGGCGGTGTAGGCCTTATAGTCGGCGAGTGCGCGATGCGCTCTGAAGACGCCGAATCCGCCAGCACCAGCCGTCACTGCTGCCGCTCCGATCAGGAAATTTCTGCGTTTCATTTGGTTGCCTTCTGCCGGTCGATTGCGCTTCTAGCGCTGGGGACGGGCGAAAATGGGGTGTCAGGCATTCGGTAACGATCTTTGTGTCGCACGGCGCGGCTAAAACGGCCGTTTTTTCAGCGTAACTTAACCAAAACCGACCATGTTTTGAAGGTTTCCTCGGGGGACCGGACGCATGGTTTTACGCACGCTTTTGTTGCCCTGCGCTGGGAAATCATCGCGCTATCCTGGCGTGCGTCCGAAATGGATGCTGACCATGCCGGACGGTCAACTCGCGCTGCAGCGGGCCGCCGCCAGTGTTCCGCAGGACGCCTTCGATCGCATTGTGGTGGCGGTGCGTGCCGATCACGAGGAAAAGTACGGCTGTCGCGCCCTGTTGCACCGTGGCTTTGGCGATCGTGCGGAGGTGTTGGTGCTGCCACACGACACCCGCGGTCCGGCCGATACAGTGGCCGAGATGATCCGCCGCGCCGGCGTGACCGGCCCCTTTGCCGTCAAGGATGCCGACAGTTTTTTCGAACCCGTGCCGCTGCCGCAGGGCAGCTTCGTCACGCTGTGCGACGTCCGCAACAACCCCGAGATGTCGAATGTCGGCGCCAAAAGCTTCGCTGTTCTGAGCGACCAGGGTTTGGTGGTGCAGATGGTGGAGAAGTCGCTGGTCTCCAATTTCGTCAGTATCGGTCTCTATGGCGTCTCCGATGCGGCGCTGTATCTTGAGACCTTCGCCGCGGCGGCGCACGACTGCGCCAATGGCGAGATCTTTCTTTCGCATGTGCTGAACCGCTTGGCCCGCGACGGCGAACCGGTGCGCGCACTGCAGGTCGACGATTTCATCGATGTCGGCACGCTCAAGGAGTGGCGCCGCTTCGTGCGCGGTCACGGTACGCTGGTTTGCGACCTCGACGGGGTCGTGTTCGAAAACCACAGCCGTTATTTTCCGCCCTATTGGGACGCCGAAGACGTTCCGATCGCCGCCAATGTCGCCGAACTCAAGCGGTGGCAGAAGAAGGGCGCGCAACTCATCTTCATGACGGCGCGGCCCGAGGTTTTGCGCGCCAGGATCGAGGCGACTCTTTCCGGGCTCGGTCTTAAGCCACACGCCCTCATCATGGATTGCCTGCACGGGCGGCGTTTTCTGATCAACGATTACGCCGGCTCCAATCCGCATCCGACGGCGGTGGCCATCAACCTCCACCGCAACGCGCCGGTCCTGTCCGATCTGCTGGCAGAGTGGTTATGAGCGTCAGGCAGCAATCAGTCCTGACCACGCCCCGGCCACCGGTCCGCGCGCCGCAACCCGCCTCTGCGCCGCAGGGGGAGGAGGCCTACCGCTTCTCCGGTCACTCCGGTGCGCAGCTGGTGCTTCTGCGCCGCGGCAGACGTCATGTGGTGCGCAAGACGTCGGCATCCCCAGCGCAGAACGCGCGTCTTCTCGCCCAGGCCGAGCAGCAACGGCAGTTCTTTTTCTCCGGCATTCCGGTGCCGCGGATTTTAGAAACCGGCACCAACGAAGCGGCTCTTGCCTATTTTGAAATGGAATATGTTCCCGGCCAAACCGTCGCCAATATCGTCGCTGAGGCTATGCCGCTCGATCCGGCGCCGGTGGAAGATGCCTTGACGCGGCTGTTCGATTTCTTGCACCTGACCGCATCCGGCACCATTCCGGTCATGGCGTTTATCGCCAAGATTGAGCAGATTGCCGCCTGCGAGAGTGAGGTCTGCCGCGTCCATCATGCGGAGATTGCGCGCGCCGCAACGCGCCTGTCGCGTCTCGACTGGAGCGGCATTCCACAATCGGCCGGTCACGGCGACCTGACGCTCGAGAACATCATGGTCTCGCCGGAGCGGGGTGTCGTCTTCATCGATTGCGACGAGTGTTTTTCATCGTCCTATTGGCTCGATGCTGGCAAGCTGTTCCAGGATGTCGCCGGCCATTGGTGCCTGCGCGCGCTTTACCGCCATAACGGTCCCGCACTCGTCAATGCCGTCCAGCAGATCAAGGTGCTGAAGGCGCCTTTGCTAAGACTGGCCGGGAAAATTGATTCCGCCTTGCCGAACCGGCTGTCCCAACTCGCTGCGCTCCATCTCTTCCGCACCCTGCCTTACATCCATGAGGCGGCGGTGGCCGGCTTTGTCCTCAAACGCCTGGAAATGGTACTTTCGTCATGACCACTGCCATCGTTACTGGTTTCACCGTGCATGGGCCGCTGATGCGCGAGAGTTTCGCGCCGCTCGTTTCATTGCGCCGGGCGGGCGTGCTCGACCGTGTTCTCTACGTAACCTGGGACATAAGCGAGATCGATGCCTATGTCGCGCCCGCCCTGGAGTGGCCCGAGGTCGAGGTCGTTCGCATTCCGCCGCCGCAGGTAAAGGGGACGCCGCGCTGCAAAGGATTCATCTATCAATCCCGCAATCTTGCCGCCGCGCTGAAGCTGGTGGCGGATCCTGGCGAACTGGTCTTCAAAATGCGGCCTGATTTCCTGATCGACGAGGCCTTTCTGGCCGACAAGATCGCAAATTTTGACCGTTGGCGCGTCGCGCCGGATTTTTCGCATCGCATTCCCATTGCGATGCCGCCGTCACCGTTCAAAGCGCGCATCTGGGTGCCGTGGGCGGACGCCAGTGCACCGTTCTTTATCGAGGATGCGGCGTTCATGGGGCTCGCCGGCGATCTCGCACTACTCGCCAATCCGGTAGCGGATGAGATGGTGCTGTATTGCGGTGACGCCGATTCCGTCAACGTCGCGCATGTCCTGCGTTTCGCCATACCGTTCCTGGCGGATTATCCGATCTTCACGCGCTATCTCACCGAATTTCATCTGTTCCGCATGGAGCAACGTTACCGCGTTACGCTGGCACCGCTGTCCGCCAACGATCCCTATTTCTGGCATATGGCCGTAGCCAGCGCCTGGATCCTGGCGACCAGCTTCCATGTCGATTGCGGCCGCCAGGGACAATTGCATCTGGTGGGTTCGGCTACGGCGCTTCAGGGCATCAACCTGCCGGTCAACGATCTTCTCACCTACGTTATCTACAAAGATGTTGAAATCTGGCGCAAGCTCGAAGAGCCCGGTACGTTCCTGCCTTTGCTGTTCCGTCTGGGCGGACGGCTAATGGACGACGATTGGCAATACAGACTGTTCTCCGGACCGGTCGAGCAGGGCTTCACTTATGAAAACCTGCTCGCCATCCTGCAAAATCTGAACCGCTATCGCACCGGCGTCCTGAGCGCGTTGGAGAATACCTATTACGACGCGCTTAAAGCGAACTACCGCGAATTTCCCCAACAGGCCGCGTGACGACAGCAACGCGTGTTGCTCTAGATTCTTTGATTGTCGCGCTTCATGGCCGAAAACCGGATTCCACTTTTCGGTGAAGCGCTCTAGAACAGCGGTTTGCCGTCGGCTTTGGGCAGCGGCACTTCCAGGATTTTTGCCAGCGTCGGGGCGATGTCGCGCATGTCGATCTCGCCGAGTTTCTTGGCTTTGATGCCGGGACCGGCAATCATGAACGTGGCGCGCATTTCCTTGTTGTCGGGGAAATAGCCGTGCGTTCCTTTCAGCGTCCAGGCTTTCGAAATTGTGAAGCTGGAGCTGCCGGAATAGCCGATCTTGAAATCGACCCAGAACGCCGCGTTCGGCGCACCGCCGCGCTCCGTAATGCCTTTCTTGTCGATGAAGCGCGCGACGCCGGAATTGGGATCGGCGGCAAGTTTCTTAAGCACCTCCACCACCTTCGCCTTCACCGCTTCGTCGTTGGGGTTCTTCAGTACGATGGCCGCCGAACCGCCGGCGTTCCAGGGATAAGCGTCCCACGATACGAGCTTACCGTGCTCGTCGAGCTTGATCAGCCCGGCGTCGGCGAATGCCTGATTGAGATAGACGCCGGCATGCACCGGCGCAAAGCCGTGGTCGGAGACGATGGCGATGGTCACGGTGGGATCGGCCGCTTTCGCCGCGGTGATCAGTTTGCCGACGTCGGCATCGAGACTTTCCAGCGCCTGCTTTGATTTCTCCGTATCCGGACCAAACTCGTGTTGATAATTGTCGAGACTGACCAGATGCACGGTCATGAACTCAGGTTTGTTGTCGGCGATGATCTGGATGGCATAGGCGGTGCGCGCCACGTCATGTACGGGGTCCTCGCCGAACAGCGCGCCGAGCGGCACTTTGGTTTCCTTCTCGAGCTTGCCCACCAGACCTGGTGTGGCCACGGCGCGCAAGATCTTGAGGTCTTCGGCATTCTGCGCCCGCCAGTATTCCGGCACGTTATAGTCGATCGACAGCGCACCGACCGACACCGGCCAACCGACCGAACCAACCACGCTGCTCTTCTCATGCACCGCGTCCCACAGCGTCGGCACGCGAATGTCCTCAGCGTACCAATACCAGCCTTGCAGGTTCTTGCCGGTGGGATCGAACACCTCGTTGTTGCCGACGCCATGCTTGTCGGGCCACACGCCGGTAATCAGCGTGGTGTGATCGGGATAGGTGACGGTCGGCAGCACATTCTTGACGCCGCTGGCATAGGCGCTTTGCTGCAGGAAGGCGGTGAGGTTGGGCAGATTGAGCCCCTTCTTTTTGGCCTCGATCACATCGGCGGGACGCAGCCCGTCGAGCGAGATCATCAATACCGGTCCGGCCTCGGCCGCTCCGGCCAGAAGCGTGAAGGCAAGCAAAGCGGCGCGTAATTTCATCGGATCAACCCCTGTATGACTCGCAAGGCGTGATCTTTGACTCACGAGTGTGACAGTCCCGCATCATAGTGCGGTTGAATCTGTGCCTGGTTGGACTTATCGGCGCAGACCGGGGCGCCGCGCATGCCGCCGGACCGTCATTTGGTGAACTTGCTGTAAGCTTGCCGGTCCGCCGCTGCCTGCATACAGTCCGCCCAAACAGGAGACTCATCATGTCTATTTCCATGTATACGGCGTCTGTCCCGGTCTACGAGCAGTTTCTCACCGCGCTGGCGGGCGTGTTGAAAAAGGCCGAGGCGCATTGCGCCGCCAAGAAGATCGATCCCTCCGTGCTGGTGACGGCGCGGCTTTATCCCGACATGTTTGCGCTCGCCCGCCAGGTGCAGATCGCCACCGATCACGCCAAAGGCTCGGTCGCACGGCTCGCCGGCGTCGAGGTTCCAAGCTTCGCCGATACCGAAGCGACCTTCGAGGAGTTACAGGCGCGTATCGCCAAGACGCTCGATTATGTGAAGGGCTTTAAGCCCGCCCAGATCGACGGCTCCGACGACAAGGACATCGTGCTCGAAATGCGTACCAGCAAACTCGAACTCAAGGGCGCCGATTACCTCACGCGCTTTGCGCTGCCGAACTTCTTCTTCCACGTCACCACCGCCTACGCCATCCTGCGCCACGCCGGCGTCGAAATCGGCAAACGCGATTTCATGGGCGGGAAGTAAGCCCGTTTGTCATCCCCGGCTGACCCGGCGTAGCGCGGAGCGCGAAGACGGGGAAGGACCCAGGTCATGAAAAAGGCACGACGTCCGAGAAGATGCCGTGCCTTCTTTCTATCTGTGGAGTTGTTCTGCCACCTGGGTTTTCTTCCCCTTTGATCGCGCCTCCGCGCGATCTTCGGCCGGGAATGACAGTTGGGGTTTAGCCTCTTGCCGCCTTGTCCAGCGTCGCGAATTCTTCGTCGTTGAGCACGATGTCGGCGGCGGCGACGTTTTCTTCCAGATGCGCGACTTTGCTGGTGCCGGGGATCGGCAGCATTACCGGGCTGCGTTTCAAGACCCACGCCAGCGCGATCTGGCTCGGCGCCGCCTTGTGTTTCTTGGCGATAGCATCGAGCACCGTACCGGGCTTGGCCAGATCGCCCGCCGCCAGCGGGAACCATGGAATGAACCCGATTCCGTTCTTGGTGCAGTAATCGAGCACCGCTTCGCTGGTACGGTCGGCGAGATTGTAGCGGTTTTGCACAGTGGCGACCGGGAACACGGCGCGGGCCGCTTCGATTTCCGCGACTGACACTTCCGACAGGCCCGCAAAGCGGATCACGCCGTCGTCAATCAGCGATTTGATGGCGGCGAATTGTTCGCTGCGCGGCACGTTTGGATCGATACGATGGAGTTGCCATAGATCGATCCGTTTCACGCCCAGACGGCGGCGGCTAAGATGGGCTTCCTGGATCAGGTAATCGGGCCGCCCGAGCGGGTTCCATACGCCGGGGCCGGGCCGCACCAGTCCGCCCTTGGTGGCGATGACGAGGCCGGAATAGGGATGCAGCGTCTCGCGGATCAGTTCTTCGGAGACCGACGGCCCGTAGGAATCAGCGGTGTCGATGAAGGTAATGCCGAGTTCGGGAATGCGCTTCAGGGTGCGGCGTGCTTCCGCCGGGTCTGCGGGATCGCCCCAGATGCCCGGTCCGGTGATGCGCATGGCGCCGAAGCCGAGCCGGACAATCTCGAGTTCCCCGCCGATTTTGAAGGTGCCTGATTTTGCCGCATCGACCATGTCTCGACTCCGAAATCGTTACCCCAACAGCAAATGGATCCAGCCGCGATCCGGTTCAAGCACGAATTTATGCCGCTACGACACGCGACGTATGCGCAAGGCCATATACTGCCGTTGCGGCAGCGGCACGGCGCGATCGGCGGTGAAACTGTACTCGTCGGCTTTGCGCAGCGTGAAGGTGCCTGGCACGCCCGCGACCGTCATATTCCAGGTGTCAATCACGTCCACCGCAAAGCTTTGGCCCGCGGTCACGCCGTCCTTGGGTAGCACAAACGGCCACTCCCTCGGCGTCTCGCAGCCGAAATAGCGCAGGTAATACCGCCCCGGCACGCCGCCGAGGTGGCGGTCCTGCCACTTGTCGATCGGATCGATGGCGAGTGGGCCTTCTTCGATGATCTTTTTGAAGAACGCCAGCCGCGCCGGGCTCTCGCCCCTAAGTAGGCCGCCTTCGCCGAGGAACATGCGGTGCTCGTTATCTTCGATCGCTTCGCCGTGGCCGACATAAGTTCCGCCAATGGTTCCGGCCCAGACGCGCCGTACCATCTCTTTGCCGGAAAGATTGCCCCAGCGCTTGGCGATGTTGCCTTCGTATTTGACTTCGTCGAACACCACCGGTTTGCGCCAGACATCGCGATAGAGCATCGCGCGGGCATCGTCTTCCACCGCCGATCCGTTCTGCAAACTCGCGTGCGTCACCCACGGCTTGTTGTTGTCGTAGATCTTGTGGAGATTATGGATCGAGCGCAGGTGGCCGTAAGGATCGCCCGCGCGCACCACCTGGAACAGGCGGTCGAAATCGGCTTCGGTCTTGGCCTTGATGATATCGTACTCGTTGGCGAGCGACCACCATACGTTGCGATAGGCTGAAAGCCGCGCGATCAAATAGGAGAGATAGCGCTCGTCCACCTCCGGCGGCATGGCATCGAAACCCCATTTGCCGCCATCGTAGGGGTGGAACAGGATGATGTCGGCTTCAATGCTTAAGTCGCGCAACCGGCCCACGAAATATTCCAGCCGGCGGAAGAAGGCGGGATTGAAGCGGGTGAAGTCCCACGCGTGTGGCGTACCAACGAACGGGTAGAGCGGGATGCCAGCGGTATCGCCGTTGGGAAACACCGCAAAGCGCAGTTTGTTGAAGGGTGCGGCGGCCAGCGTCTTCAACGTCAAGGCGCATTGCACGTCGCTTTGGTGCGTCCAGGCATACGACGTGGTGCCGAACGGGAAATAGGGCGCGCCGTCGGCATAAGCGAAGTGGAACGTGTTTGCGACCGCCACCGGCCCGTGATTGTGCGGGCTCGCTGGCAGGGCGGCGAACGTGCCGGTCTTGCCGTCAAGCTCGCGCGCATTGGAGGTGGTGCGAAAACGCCAATTGCCGGGACGGTCGGGCATGAAACGGATGCGCCAGACGCCGTCGCCGTCATAGAAGCCTGCCGCTTCTTGCAACTTGCTGCCGCATTCGAAAATACCCGACAGCGCGATGTCGCGGAACGGATTGCCGTGTTTCGGTCCCGTGAGCGCGGTTTCGAACACGCTCCATTGCTCGATCTTCGCAGGCGGCCGCGGCGAAAGCCCGAAGGCCGGTGCGGCGAAGGCGGCAGTGCCGAGCGTAAGGGCTGTGCGGCGGGAGATGTGGGGCAAGGTGCGAATCCAAAAAGAAATGGGCGGCCAGTATGCCCGGTCCGCCCGTATCAGGAAACGCGTCCGAATGTACTTTAGATCAAGTCGCGCAGCGTTACCTTGACGTCCTTGGCCGCGCCGCCGTGATTAACTGTGAAGGTCACGACCGTGCCGGGTTTGGCAGTGCGCAGCTTGCCCCGCACGTCACGCAGCTTCAATTGACTCGCGGCCACACCGTCCACCGCCGTGATCAGGTCGTCTTTGGCGAGCCCGGCTTGCTCGGCCGGAGCGCCCTTGGTGACGGCGACGATCTTGAAGCCGGTTCCGGCGACATTGATCCACAGCCCAGCCCGATCATAGGTGCCGGTATCTTCCACCGGACCCGGGAGCGGCTTCAGGTACATCACGCGGTTGTTGTAATCGAAGGTGACGACGAAGCGCTTCAGCACGCCGCCGCCGACGTTGCCGGAATAATCGGCCCCGGCAAAGGCGCCTTTGTCCTGCGTTGCCAGCGAGCCCACCACGAGCCCGATCTTCACGTCGCCGATGGTCATATCCTTGATGCGGGTGACATAGCCCGTGGACGGACCGCCGATGCCCCAGCCTTCCACCGCCTCGACGCCTTTGGTGTGGGTTTCGCGCAGCTTGTTGGTTTCGGCAAAGGGTTTGGTGATGGTGAGTTCCGAGCGGGCGCCGGTGTCGATGTCGAACTTGGCCGGGATGCCTTCGATGGTACCAGTGACCTCGGGGATGTGGTCGTTGAAAACGAACTTCACCGGCGTGCCGGAGTCTTTGGGATCGAATTTGGCCGGATCGATCAGGGTCAGGGTGCTGGCGCCGTAATCGATGCGGGTGACGAAGCGGCGGAAGGTCTCATAGCCGACCATACCGGGCATCGGTACGCCTTCGATGTCGCTCAGCTTGTCGAGCGGGAAGACGATGGCGAGCTGATTCTTTACCGTGGCGGCGCCGACCGAAAATTCGAGGCCATTGGCGAAACCGCCTTCCATTACGCCCTCGCCGGCGCCGGTGCCGGGCAATTTGCCTTCCACCTTGATACCAAGCTGCTTGGCGATGGGCGGGGTGAGGATGTCGTGTCCGCCGGTGTCGAAGATGAAGACGAACGGTCCTTTGCCGTTGACCTTGGCCTCGCCGAAGATGTGGTTGTTGATGATCTGGACCGGGATCGTGGTCGACGCCGCGCCGCCAGCGATCGAAAAGTCGGTGACGACGGTCGTGGGGATGGCAAAGGCGCTGTCGGGCTGAGTGCTGAGGAAGGTCACTTTGTTGACCTTCATGGTTTGCACATACTGCGCCCCGGCACCGGTATCGATCAGGATCTTATGGGGAAGTTTGACGCCGTCTTCGCTGGCGTAATCGGAGAACGTGGTGATGACGGTCTGCGGGCCCTGCAGTTCGATGATCTTGGCGAGGAAATGGGTGCCGGTGTCGAACCAGGCCTCGAACGGTTTGCCGCCCTTGGGCGTAACGGTCAGCACATCGAAACGGCCGGTGGAATTGGTGACTTCGCCTTTGCTGATGACGGTTGCGCCGCCATGATCGGGTTGCCACCACAGATTGGCGTTGCGATAAGCGTCGTTGATGGCCAGCACCAGCGCGTCCCCGCCTTGCTGCTCGGTGATGGTGCCGGAGGTGTCGCGCTGCCACGGCGTCTTGCCGTCGAAGCCGTTGGCGCCCTGTGCCGGGCCGACTTTGAAAACGCCGACCGTGCGGCCGTTCTTAAGGTCGTTCACCGAATGGGTGGTGCCGGTCAGGCCGTTGCCGGCATAGTCGGCGTCGATGCTGATCGCGGCCTTGGTGTCCCAGGTGGTGCCGCCGGTGGCGGCCTTGTTGGCCTTGAGCACGTCGTCGGCGGACCCGGCCGCCAAAGCCGCGACCGAAGTGGCCGTCAGGGCTGCAAATGCAGCAATGGTCAAGCGCATGTGGTACTCCCCTCACGTTAGGCGAAGATGTAGGTACCCTAGGCCCGAAAACAACATGCGCTTCTATCAAATTTGCGTTGCGGCGGCGATTTGCGCCCTCACAAGCCTGTGTGTTCCGGCACTTGCGGCGCCGCAGCGCGTTGTCTCGACTTTTCTGTGCACCGACGAATACGTTTTTCGTCTGGTGCCGCGCGGACGCATTGTGGCGCTGTCGTATGAGGCGGTGGATCGCAAGCCCGTGGTTTCGACGATTGCGGACGCGGCCAAAGGGATGCCGGTGATCCGCCCCTCGACCGAAACCGTACTGCAGCTGAAGCCCGATCTCGTCGTGATGTACGCCGGGACCAATCCCCGCTTGCATCTCAGTCTCAGCCATCTCGGCGTTCCGGTGCTGGACGTGCCATGGGCCAATTCCGTCGCCGAGGTGCGTACTGTGACCAAGATGCTAGGCGACAAGCTCGGTGCTCCCGATCGTGCCGCGGCGCTGCTCGCCGAAATGGACAAGAAAATCGCCGCCGTCAGGGTAGGGGCACCGCGGCCGCCGGTGCGTACCATCCTTTACGAGCCGCAAGGCTATGCGACGGTACAGGGCGTCACCGAAGAGGTGATGCAGCTCGCCGGTTTGGTTAACGCCGCGCCCGCTGCCAAGCTCACGCGCGCCGGGCAATTGCCAGTGGAAGCAGTGATCGCTGCCGCGCCCGAGCTGCTGGTTTTGGGCGGCGAGGAACGCAGCGGCTCGGCCCGCGCCTACACTGTCCTGCACCATCCCGCCTTCAAGGCGCTGGCGGGCCGCACCCATATGGAATTTGCCAAGCTGACCCCGCTCCTTTGCCCCGGACCGTGGTCGCTCGACAGCGCCGAAACGCTGGTGAAATTGGGGCGGGCGGCGCGGGCGCTTGCACCGGTCCCGGGGCGGACCTACTAATTCCTCCATCGCACCGGAATAGGGAACGCGGGTGGAAATCCTGCGGCTGCCCCCGCAACTGTAGCGGCCTCGCGCGGACGGTCACTGGCGGCAACGCTGGGAAGGCCACCGCAAATTCAGCCGCAGAGCCAGGAAACCTGCCGGAGCGTGTCGTCCATCTTGTGGCCGGGGTACGCCATGGGAAGCCGGCCTACCGGCGGCGGCGACAGAAAGGCCGTGATGGACGCGACGACCGTCTCGTATCTACAGACCCAATCCCTTGGGCATCGGACGCGCTGGCTGATCGCGCTTAGCGGTGCCGCGCTGATGTTCGGGCTGTGGTCGTTCCTGCTCGGATCGGCCGATTATTCGGCGCACGAATTGTTGACCGGCCTCGTCACCGGTAAAGGCGCCGCGGGCATCATCGCCCAGGAAATCCGCTTGCCGCGCGCGGCGCTGGCACTGATCGTCGGTGCCGCCTTGGCGGGAAGCGGCGCGGCGTTGCAAGGCCTGTTCGTCAATCCGCTGGCCGAACCGGGCGTCACTGGCGTGACCTCTTGCGCCGGGCTGGGCGCCGTGGTGGCGATGTATTTCGGCCTTGTCACGCTGCACCCGCTGACCTTGCCAGTGTTCGCGATTGCTGGGGCCTTGATCGCCGCCGCGATCCTGTATGCTTTGTCGAAGAGCGGTGCCGGGGCGGTCTCACTGGTCTTGGCTGGTGTGGCGATCGGCAGTTTTGCCACCGCGCTGACCGCGCTGGCGCTGTCGTTTTCGGCCAATCCCTACGCCATGAGCGAGATGGTGCTGTGGATGATGGGCTCGTTGAAAGACCGTACCCTGAACGATCTTGCCTTCGCCTTGCCGCTCACCGCGGTTGGGCTCGCATTGCTGTCATCGACCGGTCGCGGTCTCGATGCGCTGACTCTCGGCGACGAGGCGGCGCGTTCGCTCGGTGTCAATTTGACGTCGCTGCGGGCGCGCGTCGTGCTCGGGGTGGCCTTGGCGACCGGTGCGGCGACGGCGGCCGCTGGCGCCGTGAGTTTTGTCGGCTTGGTGGTGCCGCATCTGCTCCGCCCGTTGTTCGGCCATCAACCATCGCGGCTGATTGTGCCGTCGATGCTCGGCGGAGCGGCGATGGTGGCAGCGGCCGATGTCGCGCTGCGCCTGATTGCGCCCGATGGCCAGCTTCTGCTTGGCGTCGTCACCGCCATGCTGGGCGCGCCGTTCTTCCTTTGGCTGATCCTGAAGTTGAGGCGCCAGCCATGAGCGTGAGCTTCGAACAAGTCTCGGTTTCGTTCGGCGCGCGCGCCGCGCTGACACAAGTTTCGGCGACGCTGGAACAAGGCACCGTCACCGGCATCATCGGCCCCAATGGCGCTGGCAAGACCACGCTGCTGCGTACCGCGCTGGGTTTGCAACCGGTCAGTTACGGCACTGTGCGCGTGCTCGACAAGCCGCTGTCGGAATGGCCGCGGGACGCGCTGGCGCGGGCCATGGCCTATCTGCCGCAAGGCGGCGAGGCGCGCTGGCCGATGCGGGTAGAGGACCTTGTGCTGCTCGGCCGCTTGCCGCATCGCGCCGCTTTCGGCCCGCCCGATCTCAAAGACCGCATGGCGGCGCTGGATGCTTTGGCGCGCTGCGATGCTACGCCCTTCGCGAACCGCCGCATGGATGAGCTCTCGGCCGGCGAACGCGCCCGGGTGTTGTTCGCGCGCGCGCTGGCGACCGGCGCCGCGGTGCTGCTGGCCGATGAACCGGCGGCGTATCTCGATCCCAGCCACCAGCTCCGGCTGATGGAATTGCTCCGTGAAGAGGCCCGCCGCGGCACCGCCGTCGCCGTTACGTTGCACGATTTGTCGCTCGCTGCCCGCCATTGCGACCGCATTCTGGTGCTGCACGACGGTCGCCTTGTTGCCGACGGCCCGCCCGCGGAGGCCTTGGCCGACGCCACGCTGGCGCGCGTGTTCCAGATCGCGCGGAGCCCCGATTCGTTGGGATTAGGGGCCTTCCGCCGCCTCTGATCCGCCATTTTGTGGGCCGTACACTTCGTCCCGAGAACGCGAGGGAGGCTCTTATGTCCAATGACACCATCGTCACTGTGCGCGCCAAGCGGCCGCTGTCGATTTGGGTTCTGTGCATCATCAACGGATTGCTGGCGGCGTTCCTGATCGCCAGCTGCATCATTGCCGAGAGCCGCGGCTATTCGGGCTGGCAGGCGGCGTTTGTCGGCATCGCCGGTCTACTCATCAGCATCGCTGCACATGCGACGTGGTACGGTTTCCGCTGGGGCCGCTCGGCGCTGCTTACCTTGTTGACGGTGGTTCTCGGCCTTCTGATCGTACAATCGGTGATGTATATCGATTGGGCCGCTGACGCCGGTTTCCTTGGCCGCGCGGTCACGGCGGCATGGTTTCGCACCGGTTTGTCGCTTGCGTGGCTGGCGCTAAACTTTATCTTCTTGTTCCGCAAACGGGCAAGGATGTTCTTCGCATGACTCTCCAGGTTGCGGTGATCGGATACGGCGATGGCGGGCGGGTGTTGCATGCCGGGCCGGTGGCGCGCACGGACGGTCTCAAGCTTGCGGCGGTCGTTTCGACTCGCACGGCGGACATCGCTCGCGATCATCCCGGCGTGCGCGCGGTGGCCGACCCCGCGGCCGTCTTCGCCGATCCCGCCATCGATCTCATTGCAATTTCGACGCCCAACACCTCGCATTTCGATCTCTGTGCGCGGGCACTGGCGGCGGGCAAGCATGTCGTGGTCGACAAGCCGTTCACCGTCACCGCGGCCGAAGCGCGCGAACTGAAGCGGCGGGGG
>WSSedL1CaDRAFT_10000200_pt1 | contig 41301 bp, 36 predicted proteins | sample WetSurSL1Cattail_FD_9464 | JGI IMG/M metagenome (IMG submission 9464)
CCATAACCTCAACAAAATCATAATGCTTGCCCGCCGTAATCCTTTGGAGCAAATCATCGGCATTTTTAAGACCGCTGACAATCGCAATCTTCAATTCCCTTTCTCCATTACCATAGGGCACAGTTGCTTCCTTAATGCCGTCCATGCCGCGTACCCCACTGAATGCAATGGAACTCAACGTCCCGGGTGTTTTATCCATAGCAATCCGGCGAATCACCGCCTCAGTAACCCCTCCGGTGACACCGAAAATAACCCCCGCGCCCGTCATGCTTCCAAAGGGCATATCCACCGCCTCAGGTTCCAAATCTCCAAAGACAATACCGGCCTCTTTGATCATCCTGATCAGTTCCTGGGTGGTGATCACATAATCAACCATCGGGACTCCATCGATTTTGAATTCATCGCGGGCCGCTTCAAATTTCTTCGCCGTACAGGGCATAACCGCCACATGCACGATTTTCTTGCCGGAAGTCTTAAATTGCTCCTTAATTACAGAACCGAACATTTGCATCGGCGAACGGCAAGTTGAAATATGGGAAAGTAATTCCGGATAATTTTTTTCACAATAATTGATCCACGCCGGGCAACAGGAAGTAAATAAGGGCAAGTTTTCACCTTGATCCAGCCTTTTTTCCAATTCCGCCGCTTCTTCCAGTACCGTCAAATCCGCCCCGGTTGAAGTATCAAAAATACTGTCGAATCCCATTCTCCGGAGGGCTGCTACGATTCTGCCCATGGCATTTTCCTTTTCAGCCAATCCAAATTCTCTATTAACAGCTACCCGCACCGCCGGAGCAATCTGCGCGATCACCTTACTGTTCTGATCATTCAATTCCCGCCAGACCCTGTCTCGGTCGCTTTTAACTACAATAGCTCCGGTCGGGCATACTGCCGAACATTGTCCGCAGCCGATACAATCCGACTCGGCGATAGGCTGAGCAAAAATGGTGCTGATGGACATTTTGGAACCGCGATAGGCGAAATCAATGGCGCCGACATTTTGGACCTCCCAGCACATCCGTACACAATCCCCGCAGAGAATACATTTATTGCGATCACGGGTAATGCACAATGACGAGTCATCGATTTGCGGTTGCTCGGCTGTGTTTGCAAACCGGACCCGATCAATGCCATAACGTATGGCTAATTCTTGAAGTTTACAGTGGCCGTTCTTGGCGCACGTTGTGCAATCGCGGCAATGGTTGGCCAGCAGCAATTCCAGATTCATTTTACGGTGTTTGCGAATCTGTTCGGTATTGGTGCGGATTTCCATCCCATCGCGCGGTGGCGTGGAACAGGCGGTTTCAATGCCGCCCCATTTATTTTCAACAATACACATGCGGCAAGCGCCATATATGGATAGTTCGGAATAATAGCAAAAAGTAGGAAGTTCGATTCCGACCTTGCGGATTAATTCCAATAGGTTCTTTTCACCGTTAATCGCTACGGTTATTCCGTCGATTATCATCGCCGGTTTTCTTTCCATCATTTATCGCTCCTCCTTTATCGCATGAAAGGCGCAAATACTGATACAAGCCTCACATTTTATGCACTTTTCATTATCAATTTTAAAGGGCGCTTTGATTTTACCGGAAATAGCCCCTACCGGACATGCCCTGGTGCATTTTGAACAGCCCTTGCAAAGTAACGGATCAATTCCAATCCGTTTCAATTTTTGACAGCTCCCGGCAGGACATCTTTTCTCATAAATATGCGCTTCATACTCGTCGCGAAAGCTCTTTATCGTGCCGACTACCGGCAATGCCGCCGTTTTTCCCAACCCACACAGGGCAGTCGCTGTAATGGTATCCGCCAGATCCAGTAACAGTTCAATATCACCGTCGCGGCCCTGGCCGGCGACAATCCGCTCCAAAATCTCCAACATTCGTTTAGTGCCTTCGCGGCAGGGCACGCATTTTCCACAGGATTCTTTTTGGGTAAAATTCATAAAAAAGCGGGCCACTTCCACCATACACGTGTTGCTATCCATGACTACCAAACCGCCGGAGCCGATCATCGCCCCGACTTTTTTCAAGGAATCGAAATCCAGCGGCAAATCCAAGTGTTCTTTAGTAAGACAGCCGCCGGACGGACCTCCGATTTGGACTGCCTTAAACTCTGTTTCACCGCGCATACCGCCCCCCACGTCGAAAATGACTTCCCGCAATGTCGTTCCCATGGGTACTTCGATTAACCCGGTATTCTCAATATTTCCGGTGAGTGCGAAAGCTTTTGTGCCGGGACTGTTTTCCGGGCCCATACTTTTATACCAAGCTGCGCCCTTTAAAAGAATCCCGGGGACATTAGCAAAGGTCTCCACGTTATTCAGTACGGTCGGCTTTCCAAATAAGCCCTGTTCAACGGTACGAGGCGGTTTAACCCGGGGCATTCCCCTTTTGCCTTCGATCGAAGCCGTTAAAGCGCTTCCTTCACCGCACACGAAGGCCCCAGCGCCCCGGTTGATCTGGATTTGAAAATTGAATCCCGAACCCAAAATATTTTCACCGAGAATCCCAAATTTAGTTGCCTCGGCGATTGCATTTTTGAGCCTGCCGACTGCCATTGGATATTCGGCCCGTACATAGATATACCCCTCGGATGCTCCACAGGCTATGCCGGCAATCATCATCCCTTCCAACATCCGATGGGGATCCCCTTCCATGATGCTCCTATCCATAAAAGCGCCGGGATCGCCTTCATCACCGTTACAGACAATATACTTTGGGCCTTCCCTTTGGCGCCTAACCTGGACCCATTTTTTGCCGGTCGGAAATCCCCCACCTCCTCTGCCGCGCAAATTCGAGTCGCTAATTACGTTGATGATTGACTCAGCATCCACTTCAAACAAAGCTTTTTCCAGGGCTACATATCCTCCGATACCCAAATATTCTTCCAATGATGTGGCATCAATATGGCCGCAATGTTCCAAAACCACCCGAGTTTGTTTTTTATAGAAAGGGATATCCTTTTGCTTGGGATATATCCGGCCGCTTTTTTGGTAGGCCAGTCGTTCAATTAATTGCCCTTCCACAACCGTCTTCTGGACGATTTCTTGGCAATCGTCCAGCTGTACTTTGGTGTACAGGTAGCCTTGCGGTTCAATACGAACCAGGGGACCCATTTCACAAAAACCATGGCAACCGCTTTTCTTGAGGCCTATTGCTTTTTGATCAGATTCTTCCGCAAGTTCCACCGAATAAGAGATTCCTTTTTCAGCCATTAACTTTTGCAATTGGTCGTAAATCTCCAAGGAACCGCCGGCTACACAACCAGTTCCCGCACAAATTAGTATTCTGCCTTTTTCCGCAGCGATAGACTTTTGACAGCTTTCACGAAGCTGAATCAAATCGGTTCTACACTTCAACACGTTGTAAATCTCCCTTCAATTGCTCCAAAAGTTCCACCGCCTTATTGGGCGTCATTGCCGGGTAAACTTTATCGTTTACGGTTAGCACCGGCGCCAATCCACATGCTCCCAGACATGATACTGTTTCAATCGTAAAAAATAAATCATCGCTGGTTTTTTTTTGTTCCGAAAGGCCGAGTTCATTTCGTAACCGATTTAAAATTGGAATTGATTTTCTTACATGACAGGCCGTTCCGTCACAAACCTTGATAACGAACTTACCCTTGGGTTCCAGTGAAAGATTTTCATAAAATGTCGCTACACTATATATTTGGGCTTTACTAACCTTCAATCGTTTCGATAAATACCCAAAACATTCTTTGGGTAAGTAATGATAATGTTCTTGAATATCCTGCAGGATGGCTATAACTGCCCGCGACTGACCGCCATAGCCGTCAATGATTTGGTCAATCAATGCATAATCAAATGTTACACTCATCCAATCATCCCCTATCGCAAATATTAAGCGCCAAACAATATATAATTTTTAGCGATTCGTTTCTTATCCGGCGTTTTATTTTTATCCACCGGCTGGTACTGCCGTATTTTATTATATACTTTGTTAAATAAATGACAATCTTTGTTATTTTATTTTGCAATTTTTCAGGAATGAAATGCTCAATTAAGCTGCTAAAAAGCCACCCGGAAATTACAAAATCCAACGCTGCGCAGCGAAACTACCTATTCAATCCCCATCCGCTGTTTGAACTCTTTCAAATAAGTGCGGCTAACCGGGACTTCATCATGTTCATAAAAATGCATCACTAAATTGTAAGTATGATTAAACCAGGGAATGACTTCTTTGATATAGTTCTGGTTTACCAAAAAGCTCTTATGAGTACGGAAAAAACGATATTTCTCAAGCCTTTGTTTGAAGCTGGTTAACGTGTCCATACTGGAATATTCTCCATCTTTGGTTTTGATGGCGGTTTTACGATCGGTTGTGTAACAATAAACAATTTGTTCGGGTCGTAGAACTACAAATCGGTCGGTTTCCCAAACACTGACAATTTCCGGCAGCGATTCGGCCTTTTTCTTCAGTAAGCGAAAAATAGGTTTTAACAACCTTCCCTGTTCAAACGGCCTTACAATATAATCGTTTATTTCCATGTCAAAGGCTGCTCCGGCCTGATCGAGGCCACCAGCGACCCAAACGATCCCAATGGATTCGGAGTAGGCTTTGATCTTACCAGTAATTTCGTGAAGCGGAAGCTGATTACTTTTTAAATCAATCTCGATAAAAACCAATTCCGGAACGGTACTGAGCATTTTTCTTTCATATTCTTCAATACTGGAAATTTGGCAATCAATTTTCATTTTCAGGTTATCTTTCAAGTATTGATTGCAATCCCGGACCTCTTCAGTTTCAAAATTGATAAATAGTATTTTCAGCTCCACGAGTTAGCCCCCGTTTCTAATAAAAACAACTCAAAATCCCCGCCAGGGAGTAAAAGACTCCCCTATATTACAGGAACTTTGAGTTGGTCAGACTAGCAAAACACCCCACTTAATTATCTTTTAAATTTATCGAATCGGCTTCGTTTATAACTTTCCATACGCTTCCCGATAAATGGCTTCGATCTCCGAAACTAGCGGCATTCTTGGATTGGTACCGGTGGTTTGGTCATTGAATGCAATATCGGACATTTCCCGCAATTCTTTCTCAAATGCCTTCGGATTGACTCCCGATTCGGCCAAGGTCAGCGGAATATTAACCTGCTTCATTAGGTCTTTGACGGCATTTACTAAACTATTCACAGCTTCCTGAGTGGTTGAGGCAGGTAACCCCAACATTTTCGCAATTGCGGCGTACCTTTCACCGGCCATGGGGTATTCATACTGCGGGAAAGCCGCAAATTTGGTCGGCGGTTGGGCATTATATTGAATTACATAAGGCAACAATATTGCATTGGCCCGGCCATGAGGAATGTGAAATTTTCCGCCCAAGATATGGGCCATACCATGGTTAACTCCTAAGAAAGCATTGGTAAAAGCCATTCCGGCAATACAGGAAGCGTTGTGCATTTTTTCTCGGGCGACTTTATCATGGCCGTCCTTATAAGCCCTCGGTAAATATTCAAACACCAGTTTAACCGCTTTTTCGGCCAGTGCATCGGTATAGTCCGAGGCCATCACTGAAACATAAGCCTCCAGTGCATGAGTCAATACATCCATTCCAGTATCTGCCGTGACGGACTGAGGAACCGAGAGCACCAATTCCGGATCGATAATCGCAATATCCGGAGTTAGCTCGTAATCAGCCAACGGGTATTTTATATTTTTCTTTTTATCGGTGATAACCGCAAATGCCGTCACTTCGGAACCGGTGCCGGAAGTGGTGGGAATTGCCACAAAGGTAGCCTTTTTACCCAGATCCGGAAACTTAAAGGCCCGTTTACGGATATCGGCAAATTTCAAGCGCAGGGAATCAAACTCGGTCTCCGGATGTTCATAAAAAAGCCACATGCCTTTAGCGGCGTCAATAGCCGAACCGCCTCCCAGAGCGATGATCAGATCCGGTTGATAACTATTAAGTTCTTTTACCCCACTCATAACGGTATCCACCGATGGATCCGGCTCTACATCCGAAAAAATCCGGTAATCAATCCCCACCTTTTCCAATTGATAAGTAACCTTGTCGGCAAAATTCAGTTTCACCATATAGGGATCGGTGACGATAAAAGCTTTCTTCCCTTTAATTTTACTTAAGTACTGTAATGAGCCGTACTCAAAATAAATCTTGGGCGGAACCTTAAACCATTTCATCCGGTCACGACGCATAGCCACCCGTTTGATATTAAGCAAGTTATGAACGCTGACATTATCCGTGGTTGAATTATGCCCCATCGAACCGCAGCCCAGCGTCAGCGAAGGCGTATTCGTATTATATAAATCTCCGATAGCCCCATGGGAAGAGGGGGAATTAATCAGCAAACGGCCCGTGCGCAGACGAGTTGCAAATTCATCAATCACGGCCTCATTTTCCGAATGGAGCACTGCCGAATGTCCGAGACCGCCAAATTCCGTAATTTGCTCACAGCGTTTAATCCCTTCACGATAATCTTCAACCACATAGAAAGCTAAAATGGGACTAAGCTTTTCCCGGGAAAGTGGATATTCCGGTCCGACTCCTTCTAACTCGGCTATCAGTATTTTGGTATGCTCCGGCACTTTGATCCCTGCCATTTCGGCAATTTTATTCGCCGGCTGACCGACCACCATGGCATTCATACTATCATGGGTGGAGTCGATCGCCACTTTGGCCAAACGGCCGACTTCATCCCCTTGCAGGAAGTAACAACCATATTCCGTCATCAGCTTTTTCACTGTGTCGGCAATCTCCCTATCGACAACCACCGATTGCTCGGAAGCACAAATTGTACCGTTATCAAACGTTTTGCTCAAAATTAAATCAGTCACAGCCCGTTTGATATTGGCAGTTTTCTCGATATAACAGGGAACATTGCCCGGACCTACGCCTAAAGCCGGTTTACCGCAAGAATAAGCCGCCTGTACCATATTGGTGCCTCCAGTTGCTAAGACGATACTAATGCCAGGATGATTCATCAAAAGATTCGTTGCTTCAATCGAAGGCTTCTCGATCCAGCCTATGCAATTCTCCGGTGCGCCTGCGGCTACAGCCGCTTCCAGCATCACTTTAGCTGCTGCAATACTTGATTTAATCGCCTTGGGATGAAAACTAAAAATAATCGGATTGCGGGTTTTAACGCTAATCAAGCTTTTAAACATTGTAGTCGATGTCGGATTGGTTACCGGAGTCACCCCGGCAATAATCCCGATGGGTTCAGCCAGCTTCATATAGCCCTCTTCCACGTTTTCCTCAATGATACCGACCGTCTTCTCGTTCTTAATATTATGATAAACTTCTTCGGTAGAAAAAAGATTCTTGGTGATTTTATCTTCATAAACCCCCATCCCTGTTTCATCTACCGCTTGTCTGGCGAGTTCCATATGCTTATCAATACCGGCCAGGGCCATTGCTTTTACAATCAGATCAATCTTTTGCTGGTCATAACTCATAAATTTTTCCCGAGCCACCATGGCCCGCTGTACCAGTTCATCTACCTGTTGGTTAGTCTTTACTTTTAAATCCGGATTTTCCTGTTTACCCAATTCCTTTTTCTCCATCGTTCTGGCCTCCATTTTCTTGATTTTCGTAACTCTTTGATTTACATTTATATGATAACATCATCAAACTTTCAATAATATGTACCTGCTCGACCGTGATATGCGATGGTACTTTAATTTTGAGAGGAGCGAAATTCCATACGCCTTGGATACCGCCATTTACCAAAAGATCTACCACTTCTTGGGCCCCGGGTATTGAAGTGGTGATTATACCAATCTTGGTAGGGTTTTGCTGAAGGTATTCCGAAAGGAGGCCAATGGGATTTACAATCAATCCATTGATATTATTGCCGATGATTGCCGGATTATTGTCGAAAACCGCCTTTATTATAAAATACTGAGCTTGAAAACCCGGATAATTCATTAAAGCACGCCCCAGATTGCCGCCTCCAATCAACACCATCGTTGTTTCATAAGCCAAACCCAAAATTTGATTGATTTGATATAATAATTCGGTTACGCGGTAACCATACCCTTGTAATCCAAAAGAACCATACCAGTTAAGATCCTTCCGAATCTGAGAGGCATTGATGCCCATTTTTGCTGCCAGCTCAAAAGAGGAAATTTTCTCAGTTTCTTCCTTGGCCAGTTCTGAAAGATAACGTTGATAGACCGGCAGCCTTTCAATAATTGTCTTCGGAATTGTTAATGGTATCGCCCTGTTGCCCGTTGCAACAGGCATTATGCCTCATCCCCTTCTCTAAAATCAAACTAATCTATTATGTTATTTTTTTAACAATGTTTGTTAAAAAAATAACTTTCGCTTGCTTTTATTGTAACCTAAATTCCTTCGCTTGTAAAGAGTATTTGTGAAAAATTTCTCAAAGTGTACCAAAATATTAACCGTATATCGATGGCGGTCGTTAACGGTTTTCGTTACCCATAAATAATGTAACCACTAATCTCCAGTCGGACTTTTGTTTAATGAAAGCCATCTGATGATTTCCCGGCAAACAAATGGCATAATGTTGCGAGTCCCGCCGCCAAGTCCTCGTTACGGACGACTACATCCTCCGGGACACGGATGTCAACCGGGGCAAAATTCCAAATAGCCTTGACACCGGATTTTATCAAGGTATCGGCCACCGATTGCGCCCATTCATCGGGCACCGTAATAATACCGATTTTAATATGCAGACGCCCGACGATATGTTCCAATTCATCGACGGCAAATATTTCCTTACCGTTTATTTTAGTTGCAATGACTCCCGGATCGGAATCAAATAACCCCACAATTTTTAGTCCATACCGCTCAAAACCGGGATAATCAATAATCGCCCTTCCTAAGCGGCCTATACCGATTATAACGGCTTCATTGACATTCTTTAATCCCAAGACCTCTCCCAGCTTAGAATGAAGTTCTTCTACGCTATATCCGACTCCGGGAGTACCGATGGCTTCAAACATCATTAAGTCCCGACGAATTTGGACCGCATTGATTTGAACACCCTTGGCGATTTCCTCCGATGAAATGAATTGTAAGCCCTTATCAAGACAAGTGCTGACAAAACGATAGTAATGCGGCAATCGCTTAAGGGTAAATTTAGTAACCTTAATTACCGGATCTTTCAATGGGTTCATCCCCTTATGCATATAACGACAAAATCAAAAATAAAAACAAGACTCAGGAGCCTGATTGATAGAATACGTTGCTTCATAGGTGTCAATATTGCTTTAAAGAGAGCAACTTCAAGCTTCGACCCACGGCAATGCTTTCTAATAACCCGTAACCCCTGAATCCTGTTTTCGATAATAACTTGGCGCTTAAACCTCGGTCCGGCAAGTACATTGCAATTTTTCAGAAAAAGCGCAGAAAAATTGGCCGGATCGGGTTTTCGACAGAATCCGGCAAGCGGCACGTTGTTTAATTAGAGCGCTTTTGAAAGTTCCTTGCCGAATTCATGTTCCAACTATTGCATAGATTTTCGTCTATTATTTCACCTTATCCAGGACCTTCTTTTTGAAGATACCGGCGACTTTATCGGAGGTTACTCCCTCGATAATCTCTTCATTTATCCGGATCGAAGGGCTTTGAGAACAACCTTCCAGACAAAATGTGGCATGAAGATTAACTTTATCCTTGATCCCGGCCTTGTCAGCCTGACTCGTAAATTCTTTGAGAGTATCGTATGAACCGTTCAGATAACAACAAGTCCCGACACAAACCGCAATATCCATTTTATTCGCCTGTTCACTCTTGAGGATTTCGATATCCTCACCGCTAATTCGGGCCCGGTTGGAATATTCGGTATGCAAGCTGTGATGGGCTTCCTCACTATTCGGCTTTTTAAGCCATTTGTCATAGAACTTGGCTACCACTGGATTATCTTGCGATTTACGCAACTGGGAAAGTTTATCGGCATTATAAATCCCTTTGGCCCGGGCTTTCTTAATATCGGTAGTCGCCGCAATAGGCTGACCGGCGCCGCCAATACAACCGCCGGGGCAGGCCATTACTTCAATCAAGTCATACTTTGCAGCTCCGGACTTAATTTGCTCGATCAGTTTCTTGGTGTTAGCCAAGCCATGAACAACGGCTACTTTAATTTCTTTGCCTTTTAGGGTTACACTATATTCCTTTAGGCCTTTAAATCCGCGCACCGCTTCAAAGTTTACCTGTTCCAGCTCTTCGCCGGTAATGGCTTCATAGGCAGCCCGCAGGGATGCTTCAGCCACACCGCCGCTGGCCCCGAAGATAACCCCGGCGCCGGTTCCAAAACCAAATGGAGTATCAAAGGCTTCCGTTTCAATACTATCAAAGACCAGACCGGACTCACGGATCATCTGAGCCAACTCTTGGGTGGTCAGCACCAAATCTACATCAGGAACACCGTCTTTGCTAAATTCGGGGCGAGTTCGCTCAAATTTCTTGGCGGTACACGGCATGATCGAGACCACAAAAATATCTTTAGCCTCTTTACCAAGCTCTTTGGCCCAATAACGTTTAACCATCGATCCGAACATTTGTTGCGGAGAACGGCAAGACGACAGGTTATTCAATAAGCCCGGTTCATTATGTTCGGCATATTTTACCCATGCCGGACAACAGGAGGTAAATTGCGGCAACCGTTCACCTTTGGCAAAACGGTCCAGAAACTCGGTGGCTTCCTCCATGATGGTCAAATCAGCGGCAATGGTCGTATCAAAGACTTTATCAAAGCCCAAGCGTTTAACGGCGGCTACCATTTTGCCGGTAACGATTTCTCCGGCCGGTAAACCGAACTCTTCACCCAAGGCCACCCTGACTGCCGGAGCTATTTGTACCACAACCAGCTTATCTTTTTGATTGATGGCATCCCAAGCCTTGTTGATTTCCGATTTCACCGTAAGAGCGCCGGTAGGGCAAACTGCGCTGCACTGCCCGCAATTGACGCACTCGACGTCGCACATCGATTTGCCGAAAGCCGGTGAAACTTGAACTTTGGAACCGCGGTTGACAAAGTCTAAAATGCCGATGCCTTGAACCTCGGAGCACATCCGGACGCAATCGCCGCAGAGGATGCACTTATTGGGATCTCTGACAATCGATGTCCCGGCATTATCAATCGGTAGTTTGACATCGCGTTCGCCAAAACGGACCTTGCGGACTCCGTATCGGTTTGCTAATTCCTGTAATTTGCAATGCCCGTTCTTCTCACAGGTAGTGCAATCGCGGTCATGATTGGCCAATAACAATTCCAGCACCGTACGGCGAATCCGCTGTACCTTTGGGCTATTGGTGAAAATCTTCATACCCGGAGTCGGAGGGGTCGAGCATGAAGCCATGATGCCCCGGCCTTCTTGTTCGACCACGCACATCCGGCAGGCGCCGTATATGCTAAGCTCGGAATTGTAACAAAATGTCGGGATATCGATACCGGTCCGCCGGATCAGTTCTAACAGAGTTTTGGCGCCATCAATCTCTACGACTTGATTATCGATGATTACTGTGTTGTCCATATCCTTACCCCTCCTTGATCGCCTTAAATGGGCAGGCTTTGATACAAGCGCCGCATTTAATGCATTTTTCGGTATTGATTACAAACGGTTTCTTAATCTCCCCGCTGATAGCCTGTACTGGACAGGTTTTGCTGCATTTACTGCATCCCTTGCAAATTAACGGGTCAATACTATATCCGGCAAACGCTTTACATTCCTTGGTCGGACATCTCTTATCCCGTACATGAGCGATATATTCATCCTTGAAATATTTTAGCATTGATAAAACCGGATTTGGCGCGGTTTTACCCAAACCGCACAATGAAGCGTCCTTGATCACTGCGGCCAAATCTTCAAGGGTTTCGATATCTTCCATTTTCCCTTCCGCATTGACCGCACGTTCCAAAATCTCCAATAAACGTTTGGTCCCTTCACGGCAGGGTACACATTTGCCACAAGATTCGTTCTGGATAAAGTTCATGAAGAAACGGGCCATCTCGACCATACAGTTGTCTTCATCCATGACCACCAAACCGCCGGAACCCACCATCGCACCAATTGAACTGAGTGAATCAAAATCGAGTTTCAAGTCCAAATGCTGCTCCGTTAGATATCCGCCGGACGGCCCACCGATTTGGACTGCTTTAAATTTCTTACCATTACGAATCCCGCCGCCAATCTTGAAAACAACGTCTCGTAAGGTAACTCCCAGCGGTACTTCGATAAGCCCGGTATTGGCAACTTTGCCGGTTAAAGCAAAGGTTTTGGTACCCGGACTTTTTTCGTTTCCAAAGCTTGTAAACCAAGCGGCTCCCTTGACAATAATCGGAGCTACATTAGCATACGTCTCTACATTATTAATGAGGGTTGGTTTGCCCCATAACCCCGCATTAGCCGGAAACGGCGGCTTCGGACGCGGCATACCGCGTTGACCTTCAATCGAAGCCATCAAAGCAGTTTCTTCGCCGCAAACGAATGCTCCGGCGCCTTCTTTAATATGAAGATCAAAATTAAAGCCTGTTCCTAAGATGTTCTGACCTAAAAGCCCGTTTTTACGGGCTGATTCGGCCGCCAGTTTCAAACGGTGCACTGCTAAGGGATACTCGGCCCGCACATAAATATATCCTTCATCGGCCCCGACTGCAAATGCAGCGATAGCCATCCCTTCAATCACCTTAAACGGATCCCCTTCCATAACGCTACGATCCATAAAGGCCCCGGGATCTCCCTCATCACCGTTACAAATTACATATTTCTTACTACCCGATGCGATACGTGTCAAATCCCATTTCCGGCCGGTCGGAAAACCTCCGCCGCCTCGACCGCGAAGACCGGACCGAATGATTTCCTGGCAAACTTCTTCCGGTTTCATCTCCGTAAGTACCTTAGCTAAAGCGGCGTAACCATCTTTGGAAATATATTCCCGAATTTCTTCCGGATCGATACCGCCACAATGCTCCAGGGTGTTACGCTTTTGATACTTATAAAACGGGATGCTCATTTCTTCAGCAAAAGCCTCGCCCGTAGCGGGATCGTGATATAACAATCGTGTTACAGGTCCTTTTCCCGAAGTTAATGCTTCAATAATTTCCGGTACGTCTTCTTCTGTCACTTTAGTGTAAAGCACGCCCGAAGGTTCGATTCGAACCAGCGGACCCTTCTCGCAGAACCCATGACAACCGCTGGTAACAACCGTGGTACCTGAACAACCGTCTTCCAACATCATCTCTACCGATACATAATCGCCTTTCACTTCCACCGCTTTTTTCAAGGCCTCATAGATCTTGAGAGAGCCGTTGGCGACGCACCCGGTACCTGCACAAATCAAAATGCGGGTCTTTTCTAATTCATACCCTTTGCACCATTTAGCGCGCAGAGTTTCCAGTTTCGATTTGGAATCTATCATTACTTAACACCTTCTTCCTCTAAAATCTTGTCGATGATTATATTAATTGCATCCGCAGTCATCTGACCATATATCTTGTCGTTAATCATGACCACCGGAGCCAAACCGCAGGCGCCCAAACAAGAAACCGTTTCCAACGTAAACCTCATATCCGAAGTGGTCTGTTTGTCGCTGGCAAGACCAATCCGCTTACGGAGTGCATTCTTAACCGGCTCGGATCCGCGGACGTGACAGGCGGTACCGTCACAAACTCTAATGACATATTTCCCTTTGGCCTCCAGTGAGAATTGAGCGTAAAAAGTTGCCACCCCATATACGGTAGCCGGAGACAAATTCATTACAGTCGCAATATAAGTCAATATCTCTTCGGGTAAGTAGCGATATTCAGCCTGCACTTCCTGAAGGATAGGGATTAGCGCTGATTGTAATTTGCCGTGACGTGAGATAATCTCATTGACTTTGTCAAATTTGCGCCGCGGGATCATGACATCCCCTTCGGTTTTTGATGCTTCTGCTGTTGCCATAGTTAAATTCCCCTTCCGTTTTCTAAAAATCAACCCTTGAAACTAGTAACCCCCAATTTATCAAAACAGCCGTAATCAGGAGATCGCGACTGATATATCCTTAATATTACAAAGCAAGCTAAAGATACTGCACCGTTACCTGTTTTCCGAGACTGGATAATACGTTGGAGATTTCATCCACCGCTTTGATCTTCATTCCCAAACTAAGCGGCAGATCCGGATTTTGATGGGCCGGGTTGATAGCCCTGCCGACGATAAAATTGATCTCATCGCCTTCCAGCAATATTTTGGCTAAATCTACCGCACCATTATCTTTTGCCGGAACCTGCTCCGGAAAATGGGCAACTCTCAGATATTCTAAGGTCTTATTCAAAGTGATAATTCCTTCGGTTACCAGGTCGATTCCAGGTAAATTGCCGGTTGGTGGTACCTCAGGGTCCAATTTATTGATATCGACCATAATTTCTTTTTGAAGGTAACGGGCCACAATCGTGCCGGTTGTACCCCCGCAGACCACTTTCTTGCCCGTCTCAGCCTGCAATTTTTCCATCAATACCCGGTCATCATCTTTGGCCCTGGGTGGTCCTACTGCAACCGTAACTGTCCTGGGATTTCTGATTTGAAGCACCATGACCGTGGCATCATCGCCGGGTCTCCCCGCGTATAGTTCCTCGCTCACCGTAAGTAGCACGCGCGACATGCTTTTGGCATTAACCACCGGTTTAGCCATTCTCTGCAAATATTCGGCAACATTCTCCCATTGCCAACCAAGGTTCAGCACCCCTCCGATTCCCGCATGAACAACCCCATCGGAAACCGCCACCAATATATCACCCGGAGAAGCCTGAAAACGGGTTTCTTTAATTTTTTTACCGAGGACCTCAATTTCACGAAAACTTACCGTTGATATTTGTCCACCATGAATGAAAAATACTGAAGGGTTATCAAATTCAATGATATAAACTTCACCATTTTCTTTAGCATGAATTATCGTAAATGTTGAATAGGCCAGCAATCTTTTTTGGCAGATCGGCAAGGTATTACCGATGGTATCCACCACTTCCTCCAAACTGGCTCCTTTTTCAAGCATGGTGACGATAATCTTGGCAGTCATCTTCGAAAGAATATTGGCCTTAACTCCGCTGCCTAAACCATCAGCCAGTACCGCCACGACCGCATCAGCCGTCTTAGCAACCTCAACATTGTCACCGCATAATTCTTCACCAAATTTAGGGAGACTAGACCAACCCGTATCAATAAACATTATAAATCAATCCCCCTTGCGTCCCTCGCTTTTGATCAAATTCATCAATTTGGTCAGCTGCACTTTAGTTTCTGCGGTAGTCTCACCTAAAAGTCCGGCAATTTCTTGAGCTACCTTCATCTGCTTGTTAATAACTTCCTGGGCTTTTTCCAGAGTTTCATCGGTAACCCGGGATAGTTGCTCCCGTTGCTCTTTCTCTTTGGTTATATCAGCGAAGATTCCAATTAAAACATCATCTTTCGCCACATAAAAGATGGCTTGCCAAGCAACCATATTGTAATCGGGAAAGCTCACTTCACCGGTAACCAACTTTTTAGTGTGGAACGCTTCTTCAAAGTCTCTCGGATCCATGATCGCCGAAATCGGGTCTCCAGTTGCCAGGTCGTGCGCTGCCAAAAAAATTTTTTCGGCCGCCGGATTTAACTCCAAGATCCTTAAATTACTATCCAGTACTATAATTGCATTAGGCGTCATCTGGCAGATCACGTTGGCCTTTGATTCAGCCCGGGCCCGCATATAAGGAATGCACATATCGACCTCAGCCATGCCTGCAGCGACAGCCATCGCTTTATCCCGACAAGAGTTATAACCGCATGCCCCGCAGTTAAGCTCATCTTCAGGGGTTATTTTGCCGGTGCGAGATAAGATCTCCCGGATCTTATCCTCCGATGGTTTTGGGTGGGCAATACTCCGGGAAGAATAGCGGCTGGTTAGATCCAGACCCGAATATTTATCAACGGCTTTGTCTTCTGAATTGTCATCAAACGCCGGTTGTTCTTCTGCATAATGAATCACACTATAGCGCCGGGCAAACTCAATCATAATATCGGTACTCTCCGGCCCGGCAACACAACCGCCATTACAAGCCAATAATTCAATTAGTTGCAATGAGTCTTTAACTTCTTCAAATTTATCTAAAAAGTCAATAACTTCTTCTAATCCATCAATAGTGACAATATCCTTGGCCAGCATATCTGTATTTAAGGCGGCAGATTTGGCTAGGCCACCCGGTAACGGGAAAGTACGTGAATTTAACCGGCAAGGACTATCAAATGCCATAGTTTTACAATTGCCAATCTCAATATCCTTCCGGTGCAGCATGCTCATGAGTTCCCCAAATGTCAAGACCGCATCGACAGCCAAGGCGTTCTCATTTCCTTTAATTTCACCTTTTTTAGCGATACAAGGGCCCACAAAAACCACTTTTGTGTCAGTCCCATACCTATTTTTAAGAATTTTGCCGTGAGCCACCATCGGGGAAACGATGGGCGCCAGATATAAAAGTAAATCGGGATAATAAATCTCCAATAAATTTACAATAGCAGGACAGCAGCTGGTAATCACCGGCTGTCGCCCGGAAGCCACCAGTTTGCGGTGCTCTTCAGCAACCGCCGTCGCACCTTCCGCAGTCTCTCCCACATAATCAAAGCCCATTTGTTTTAGGGCTCCAACCATCTGACCCGGCTTATCAAAATTAAATGCGCCGGTAAACGAAGGCGCCAGACTGACGGCAACTTTAACCTTGGCCCGTAAAAAACCTTCAACCAATTCAATACTGTCTTCAACTTTCTTAGCATTTTGAGGACAAACTCTAACACAGCGGCCATCGGCTATGCATCGGTCCTCAACTACCTCGGCATGACCATTAATAACCCTGATTGCTTTCATCGGGCAACTGCGCACACACTTATAGCAATCGCGGCAACTGGCTTGTACGGTTGAGATAAGTCTCATTTTCCCACCCCACACTCTAAAAAATTATAGCTTTGAGCAGAAAAATATTAAGCCTGTAAAAAATGCTCATGAAAAAATCCGGCAGTTTTATCTTTGTTTAAAGAAGTAAAAATTTGGCCATCAACTAAAATGCTGACTCCGTCTTGACATTCTCCCAAACAAAAACAAGCCTTCAGTTCAATCTGTTCTTCCATTGAGTTCTCAGCAATCAAGCGCTTAAACTCCTTGATGACATCATAAGCGCCTTTTAAATGGCACGAACTTCCGACGCAAATAGATATCGAGTGCATGAAACGGCTCCTTTGTGAATTTTTTCACAAAATGCACTAAACAACTCGTGAAAATAGTTACAAAGTATTCTTAAAAAAAAGGAATCGCAGAGCATCCTAATATTGCAACTTTTTTCACAATTAAAATATACCACCGTAAGCTCAAATTTTCAATAGCAGTTAACCAAATTTTAATTTTTAAAGCACCGATAATACTTACTAAAAAAGTTAATTTCATCATAATCAATAAAAAGGGTCCCTTTGACTTTAGAAATGAACTGTCTAACCTTGCCATCTGACAGCGACGAAAAACGTAACCAAAAATCAAGCAAGGAGCTGTCGCAATTTGCTTCTACGACAGCCCCTTCCCATTAGTTTCCCGGTCCTCGGTTCCCGAATTTCAATTGTGTATGGCCATTCTTTGCCGGCTTGTTCGCAATTCCTTAATAATCAACTTTCATTGTACTAGCGTGGCCCGCTCTCCCATAACCCGTACAAACTCCAAAAGTTCTTCTTTAGTTAAGCCTATCATTCCGGGATTGGCTGAATAAAAATAAATCTGATCGTTCGCTTTGGAATAAAACACAACCCAGTCCGTAATCGTCGCAATTGCCACTACATCTTTCGGCACTCCGGTATCCAAAGTCCAGTCCATCATAAACACCCCTTTGAAATTAGTGTCTAATTCCGGTGACCAAATTCATTAAATTCCGAAAACAGTTCCGCCCTCCCTAAAAAGAATAACCGGTTTCCCTGCTTCTAACTGAAGAGCATTTCTGGCAAACCGGTTACTTTACTTCTTTACTATTTTTCGTAAACTATTTACATTATTCGCTTCAAAACCTAAAAGCCCTGCCAAAAATAAACTTTTAATAAATTTCCTTATCAAAGCAGCTGATCCCCCATAATGGCGGGGGCCATTATCCTCCGAATTGGCTGTTTTCATTTTAGAAATAATTGCTATAATCAAATTTAGTCGATTTCCATTTAGGAGAATAACCCATGCAAAAGCTGCCCCATCAAAATGATTCCGATATACGGCTGAAGTCCTTTATCAAAGGATTTATGGTTGCCCTCCCTTTAGGAGTCAGTGTATTTATATACGGAATAGTTTTTGGAGTCCTATCGCAAAAAGCAGGACTTTCTTCCTTTGAAACCCTAGGTATGTCGTGTCTTATATTCGCCGGCGCCTCCCAAATTACCGCCGTCCAAATGATCAGTCAAGGCGGTACTCTTTTCACTATCATTATTACCGTATTCATCATTAATTTGCGCCATTTTTTGATGGCCGCTTCTTTAACGCCTTATCTCAAAAAGGAGCCGACCGGATTAAAATTAACCGGCGCTTATTTTTTAACCGATGAAAGTTTTGCGATAACTTATTCCCATTTTCAGGCCAATAAACCTTCTGCCTTTTTTTTCCTGGGTTCCGGCCTCAATATATACTTATTTTGGTGTGCGGCCACAATTACCGGTTTTTTGTTCGGACATCTGCTGCCGGATCAGTTAAAATATGTTCTGGATTTCGCCTTTGCCGCCGCTTTTATCGGGATGCTGATCCCGCTAATTCAAGATTTTCCTACTATCACAGCTGTATTTGTTTCAGCAGCCATTTCAATATGGGGTTATCGCAACCTGCCCGGCAAATGGTATATTATCATTGCCGTTCTAATCGCCAGTCTCTTTGGATATCTGGTTGATCAACTCCAAGAATATTTGCTACCCCCAAAAGAACGGAGTGACATCCCATGAATTCTCAAACCTTCTTGATAATATTTGGAGCAGCCCTGGCGACATATAGCACTCGATTTCCTCTATTGCTTTATTCCGGGCCTAAACATATCCCGGCCTGGCTGGGAAAATGCTTGAGTTTTATTGCGCCCACGGTCTTAACCGCGTTAATTATTCCGACTATCTTTCTCCCACAAGGAAAGTTAAATGTGACCCCGACCAATGACTATTTGATTGGGGCTGGAATATCCATTGTCAGTGCCTATATTTTTAAAAATCCTTTAGTAACAGTGATTGTCGGCGTATCAACCGTCGGAATCCTTGTATATTTGATATAATATTCCTATTTGCCCATTCTTCGGTCACGATAAGCGTTGCTTTCTCCTGCTGCGGCCAAGATATTAAGCATTCAGTTGTTCTGCGCTGCAAACCCTAATTCGGTTATATAAATGCAAAAATTTTTAAAAGCAGCAGGGTTAATAATCTCAGCAAAGAATTTCTTTATTTAAAATGGAGTCAGCTTTACATTGCATTCGCTAATTTCAATTTATTTAAAAGTGAGGTGTTTGCTATGAAACCAGCCTTATTGGTGATAGACGTTCAAAACGATTTCTGCCCCGGCGGAGCTTTGGCGGTTAAAGACGGTGATAAAATTGTACCGCTGATCAATAAACTGATACCTCTGTTTGAAACGATAGTCTATAGCCGGGATTGGCATCCCCAAAACCATATCAGTTTTGCCAATCCGCCTCAATTTACCGATCAATCCTGGCCGGTACATTGTGTCGCCAATACCCGGGGTGCGGATTTCCATCCCGATTTGCTCTTTACGTTAAATTCGGTGCTTATTGAAAAGGGCACCAATCCAAACGAAGATGCCTATAGCGCTTTCCAGGGGACTTCGTTATCCCAAATTCTACATAAACTCGGGGTGGATACAGTTTTTACGACCGGATTGGCCACCGATTATTGTGTCAAGGCAACTGCGCTGGATGCGCTGGCAGATGGCTTTCAAGTCTATTTACTGCAAGATGCCTGCAAGGGTGTTGACAACCCGTCCGGAACCGTAGTAAACGCTATAAATGAAATGTCTCACGCCGGAGTGAAAATAATCAATGCCGGAGAGGTGGAGACGGTCCTATGAATCATGATACCGCAACAAATTGGGCTGAACGTAAAGATAATGTACTGCTAACCGATTTTTATGAATTGACTATGTTTAATGGTTTCTGGAAATATCAGCGCCATGAGCAACGGGCTTGCTTTGAATATTTCTTCCGTTTGCTGCCGCCCCACAATGGTTTTGCACTTTTTGCCGGTCTTGAGCAAGTCCTGGATTATTTAAGAAATTTCAAATTTAGCCCCGGCGATTTGGAATACTTGCAACAAATTGGTTTTGAAACCAAATTTCTGGACTACCTGAAAAATTTGCAGCTGAATATTGACTTATGGACCGTACCCGAGGGAACCGTAATTTTCCCAAATGAGCCTATCCTGCGAATCGAAGGTCCATTAGGAGTTCTTCAACTTTTGGAGACCTTCATTTTAAATGCTCTGAATTATCCCACTTTGGTGGCAACAAAATCCGCCCGGGTCTGTTATGCCGCCCAGGGCGACCCGGTCATGGAATTTGGATTAAGAAGAGCCCAGGGACCCGATGGCGGTTTATCCGGTTCCCGGGCAGCAGTGATTGGCGGTTGTGTCGGAACTTCTAATGTATTAGCAGGCAAGTTATATGGTATGCGGACCTTGGGAACGCACGCTCATAGCTGGGTAATGAGTTTTGACAGCGAGTTGGAGGCTTTCCGAGCCTATGCTGCCGCCTTTCCTGATAATATCACTCTACTGGTGGATACTTACGACCCTCTGCGCAGTGGTATTCCGAATGCAGTCAAAGTCTTCAGTGAGCTGCGGGCTGCCGGAGAATCTCACGATGGATCGATTCGTCTGGATTCCGGCGATTTAGCCAAATTATCCAAAGAAGCGTGGCGCCTTTTTCAAGAAGCTGGTTTCAAAAATCCAACCATTGTGGCATCCAATGAACTGGATGAAGATCTGATAGCCGAGCTCAAACGGCAGGGAGCCAAAATCAATTCTTGGGGAGTTGGTACCCATTTGGTGACCGCCAGCAACTGCCCGTCTTTGGGAGGAGTATATAAACTTGTGGCTATTTTCGGCAAAAACGGTTGGGAGCCTAGAATCAAGATCTCTGGAAATAGCGCCAAAATCACGGATCCCGGCCGCAAGAGAATTATTCGTTATTATAACGCTGAAGAACGGCCGCTTGCCGATGTGCTATATCTGGAAGGCGAGACCATTCAAAGCGGCAAGATTAAAACTTATGAACGGGATAGCCTTATTAAAGAAATTGTGTTTAAAGCCGACCATTACCAAGAACTAACCCTTAAAACGGTTGAAGATGGTAAGATCGCGGCAAACTCCATTTCCGTTCAAGAAATACGCGCTCAAGCGCTTAAAAATTTAGCCCAACTTCCGGATGAATACCGCCGTTTGCGCTATCCCCAAACCTATGATGTATTGCTTTCACCGCAGGCAGCCCAGACTAAGCAGGCCATGCTTGAAGCGGCAAATTTCTACCGTACCGAAACCGCGGCAGGGAAAGACGAAGTCTGACGATTGAAGATTCTAATTGAGCTGTCCTATATAGCAGGAATCAATCATCCCACAGCATTTTAAAAATGAGGCAGTCGCTATTTCCTTCAAATAGCGACTGCCTCATCTATTTTAATCAAAAGTTCTTTCATTCATCGGTCAACTAATTGTCTTGTATTGATAAATAATTGAGATTCAAAGCAAATTCATAAGTTCCATCGGACTTTCAATTAGCGCTTTCGCTCCTGCCGTTCTCAACTCTTCCTCGGTCCGAAATCCCCACAAAACGCCCACTGGATACATACCGGCTCCATTTGCGGTCAGCATATCGGTATTGGTATCACCTAAATAAAGAAACTGTTCCGGTAAAATATTTAAATCGGCGGCAATCTTAATTGCCATAGTAGGATCGGGCTTCTTGGGAACGCCGGGTCTAGCCCCAACTACCGTTTTAAAACGCCAATGCGGTAATAATTTGCTTACTACAGCGCAAGTCAAGTCATCAGGCTTATTGGAAAGCACCGCTAGTTTAATATCCCGTCCCACCAGACTCTCGAGTAACTCCGGAATCCCTTTGTACGGACGAGACTTATCCGCCCAATGTTTGCCATATTCTTCTTTCATTGCAATTGCGCATTGGGTTACTTCAGTTTCGGATGTCCCGGGGGGTAAAACCCGGCGGGCTAACGTCTCCATCCCGTCACCCACAAAGTACTGATAATCTTTGACTTCATGAGTAGGATAACCTAATCCGGTCAATACGCGATTCATCGAATTGGCCAAATCATCCAAGGTGTTTAATAGTGTGCCATCCAAATCAAAAAGTGCCGCGCGATATTTCATGGATACAATCACTCCAACTCGTGAAAAATTGAGAATATCCTCTCCAATATTACCAATACAACTAAAAACCGTTTTTAATAATTTATTGAGAATTTCTCTATCACGCGGCTTGTCCCTGTTACAAACTGATTAATATCCGTTAACAAATCCAGCCGTTTGATGTGAAGGCGAAAATTTCGACTCTCACTTGAAATATATTACGCAGCCTATCAGTTTACCTTTTTTTGTACATCAACTCCAAAGTATAATTCTTGCCATCCCAAGTAGATTTTAATTGCGGCCAAACTCGCTGCAGTCCTTCCAATTCAACCCAGAAAACTCCATCCCGGGGTTCACCCACCAGCTTCATTTCATTACATATGGCTGCTTTAGAAACACAATCCCAATCAAATTTAGCGTTCAACTGAGCGGCGATAGTCTTTATATTCATGAGCAGTCGGTGATCCGAACTCCAACTCGCCGCGTCACTGAGTTCCATACCATTTAATAATACTTTCAACCGGATGATACGTAGGGTATTGGCCTGGGGATCCCAGAAGTATTGGCTATTCCCTCCTGGCAGATCTGTAGTATCCAGCTTGACAAAACCGGAGAACAATTCATCCGCTCGAAGAGTTTTAAAATTTACCGTCAATACCTCCAGACATTTTTGAGACAGATAAACTTGTTGTTGCCAATAAAAGCCGTCGATATCGAGCGATTCTCCCTCAATTTTGATAACGCGCGGTATTTCCACCCTGAGAGGCTTTTTGGCCTGAAGTAAATTACCAAGTGCCTGCCAATGAGGCTCATATATCCACCCCAAACTTTGTATCACCTTTGCGCTCTCAAGCTCAGGATTACTCCATTGATAAATATCGGGGTAAACTTCCAGCCAAGCAGTATTATTATTGAGATCAATACCGCCACGAACTGTTTGGTAGACGATCTGCACCGGTGTGCCAACCGGGACCAATGAAAAAAGTTTTTGGATATCTTTATTATGAAGTCGAAAACATCCTAATGAAGCTGATGTGCCAATCGACCATTCCGCACTATTACCATGAATCCCGTAGCCTTCTATGCTTAGTCCGAGCCAGTATTTGCCCAAAGGGTTACCCGGACCCGCAGGGACAGGCGCTCTGCCATCCGGTGGATACCAGGTAGGGTTAAGAACTTTATTTATAATCAAAAAATCCCCCAACGGTGAAGGAGATCCCGTCCTGCCTATTGCTATATCAAAAGTCTGATAAATTTCTTGATCCCGATACAAATATAATTTAAACTCCGGAATATTAATCCTGATCAGCCAAGAATTCTCGCCAAAGCACGGCACACTCGCTGTCAACCATAGTAGCGCTACCCAAATCAGTATAATTTTAAATTTCCGCATACTAAAAACCCCCATTGGATATATCCCATACAGGATTCCCAAAAGAAGTTTTCGATATTCACTCGGCACTTAATTTTTAGAAATTGGAGCTTTCTTCATGCCAAATATATTAAGTTCGACAAACCGATTAAGTTCAATAAATAAGCCCTATTAATATTTTATCCCTGGAAACTAAAGTATCCCAATATAATAATCCCGTGCTTAATTTTACAACCACTTTTGCAGGAATTGTTCAACAATTGCAGAAAAGAGAGAAATAAATGGATCGTACGGATTATCTGAGACCAGGAAATTCCTTTCTTAGCTTAATTTGGATTATTTTCTAGTAAAACGTTCCCTACATAACTACCTATCGTTGTGAACGTTTTTCCCAAGTATACCGTTTTTTCATTTATGATTTATTTAGAAAACGCTATACTAGGTATCCGCTAAAAATAATTGTTTATTATTGACTCACTAAAATGTATAATTATAATTTGGAGTTCGCTTTTTAGTTGAGATATCTAAACTATGATTTCATTTTAAATTTCATTTTTACGGTATGATCATCAAGTATCATGAGAACAAATAGGAAAAGGTGTTTCATGGAAAAGACAATAAAAAAGATTAAATCTTCACTTGCGGTAGTGGTTAGCCTGCTCAATGCCGGTCTTGGGATATTGGCTATTTGTTACATTCATATGGGAATGTACCATATTGCAATCATCTTAATGATCGCAGCTTTCTGTACCGATGGTTTAGACGGTTTCTGTGCACGCCGTTTTCATTCCTCTTCAGATTTCGGCAGAGAGATTGATTCCCTTTGTGATCTGGTATCCTTTGGAGTGGCGCCCGGTTATTTAGTGGCTAGCATAAACCCCAACATTATCACACTGCTTTTATTCATATTAATTGTTGCTTCCGGTATCATCCGGCTGGCCAAATTTAATGTCACCAAGTTTGACGGTTATTTTCGAGGCACCCCGATTACCTTAAATGGCATTATGATACCGCTGGCTTTTCTAGTTTGGCCTAATTCTTTACCGTTTGTGGCGGCATTTTTAACCATCACGATGAACTTACCCTTTAAATTTAAAAAGATCTCCTGGAAAAAAGTTAAAACGGTACATGACAATATTAATTTATAACAGCTTGATATTATACACCTATTTAAATTTCTGAGGAGTAGCGATGATTAATATTCATATTGCCAAAGAAGCATTACCGTTTACGATTGTTTTGATTTTTTTGGTGATTATTACTGCTTGTTTTAGCTTTATCTTTGCTATTATCCCTTTCGTCCTGCTCGCTTTTGTATTATTTTTCTTTCGTGACCCGGAACGAAAAATTGTCATTAACCCAAATCAGCTACTCTCACCCGCCGATGGTGTTGTTATGGCAATTACCGAGTACAATGATGATGTTTTTTTCAAAACCCGCGTCAAGAAAATTACCATATTTCTTTCCGTACTCAATGTGCACGTTAACCGTAGTCCAATTAAGGGAAAAGTAATTTACCGAAGCTATACGGAAGGTCAGTTTTTACCGGCATACCGGGAAGAGGCTGGACTGGTCAACGAACGCAACACCATCGGCATTGAAAACGCCCAACTCAAAATATTGGTGCACCAAATTGCCGGTATCCTTGCCCGACGTATTGTTTGCTGGAGCAAAACCGGTGATCAATTAGAGCAGGGACAACGTTTCGGACTTATTAAATTTGGTTCATGCACCGAGGTTGTGTTTCCTGCCACCGCCGCCGTGAAAGTAAATATCCATGATAAAGTCAAAGGCGGTCTTACGGTAATCGCTGAGATATAAGAAAAAGCACCTCAATTAAATCTTAGCCCCGCTAAGCTAATTACCGCAAAGAAAGCAAAAACCATAAACAAAAGCCAGGTTGACCAGTGGCATAAAACGGCGCCTAATCGACCTGGTTTTTCTGCGCCCCGCTCAATCCCGGGCTTATACCGCAGAATCAGCATTAATATCATCAATCCGGCAATCACAAACGGAGGAAACTGAATAATCAAATCGTTAAGCGTTACCAGTCTTTGCCTCCCAAAGTTTGGGATTAAGTATAGCAGGGTAAGCGCTAAGCCATTATTCAGCAGATGACCGAGCACTCCTAAAAATATAGAATCAAAGCTGCTAACCAGCCAACCATAAATCACTCCAAGAATGAATGGCGTCCAAAAATTATTAATACTTAAATGAGCCATGCTGAAAAATAATGAACTAATAAAAACCGCTTTTCCGGTAGATAGATAAGTTCGATAGCTCTTTAAGATAAAGCCACGAAATAAAGCCTCTTCGGCGATCGCAGGCATAGCCGCCAAGGCAAATAAAACCCATAAATATTGAGGGATACTTTGCGGCGTTGAAATCTCCACTTCCGGAAATGGAACTCTATTTTGCAGGCAAAAACGCGATAATTGGTCCAAAAATGAAGCCACATAAATACCGGCGGCAACTACAATTAAAGTTACACCAACCGCCTTAAGGCTGGGAATACTGGGTAATCGCAGAGAGAGGATCTCACCAATACTAGATCCTTGAAGGGAAGTCCAGGCAAGTGTGGTTAGGAAGATCAAAGATTCCAACACGATACTGCCGAAGATCGCTTGGTGTTGAAAGATGACTCCGCAGCAAACTACCATCAATAAATTCGCCAGCAAAAACAGATTGGTTTTGGCAATGGAGAACACCGGTCGGGACTTTGAAGTCAAAAATACAATTTCTCGACTACTCAGGTTCATTGGAGCGATCCACCTTTGATTTAACATGTAAAATCGTGCCTTTAGTGATGATTCCTTCACCAAAGCGATCCCGCAATCGATCTACCGTTTGGTGCAATTTGCCAAGATCCCGGTGTGCGCAAGCGCACTGAAGCATTGGCTGTTCTTCTTCAAACAACCCCAGTTGGGTCCCTCCTTCCGAACCAAAACCGCTCACACTGACTCCCAGCAATCGTACCCGATTAATTCCCCAAGCTGCCTGTTGTACCAGCTTAAGTGCTTCACTGTAAATCTGCTCTTCGAAATCGGTGGCTTCAGTCAAAGTGGTCCGTTTGGTTAACGTCTTAAAGTTACAATCCCGAATTTTAACGGTAATAATCCGGCCTTTACAACTTTGTTGCCGTAGTCGCCGGGCTACCTGATCTGAAAGCCAAAGTAAAACTCCGGCTAAAAATGACCGATCCCCGGTATCCACCTGAAAGGTAATCTCATGGCCGATACTTTTGGCCGCCTCCTCCGGTAATACCGGTCTATCGTCCTGCCCATGCGCCAAAAGGTACAGCTGTAATCCGACTTCTCCGAAATTGGCAGCCAAAACCTCCGGGTCGCTCCGGCGCAACATCCCGATAGTTTCAATCCCTAATTGTTGCAAGTGTGCCTCGGTCTTAGGCCCTACTCCCCACAACCTGTTTACCTTTAAACCATCCAATAATTCTCCGACATTTTCAGGGGTAATAATTACAAAACCATGCGGTTTTTGAAGATCCGAGGCCAATTTCGCCAGAAACTTATTGGACGCGATCCCGATCGAAGCTGAAAGTCCAAGCTTTCTTTGAATATCTTTAACAATCCGTTTCCCAATTTCCGCCGACGATCCGAAGATCTTTTCGGAACCGGTCAAATCGAGAAAGGCTTCATCCAGCGAAAGCGGCTCAATCAATGGAGTATATTCCGACAAAAGCTGCATTATGCAGCGTGATACTTGTGCATAGCGTTCTCCCCGGACCGGCAAAAATATCCCTTGCGGACAAAGGCGATAGGCCTCGCCAATCGGTTGCGCCGAGTGAATGCCAAATTTTCTGGCCTCATAAGAACAAGTTGAAACCACTCCGCGTCCCCGAGGATCAGCCCCCACAATAACCGGCTTTCCAAAGTAATCCGGGTTATCATGCTGTTCGACCGCAGCAAAAAAAGCATCCATATCAATGTGTAGAATTTTACGTTCCATTAATAAAACCTCGTTTTGATTCTAGCCTCTCTTTTTATTATATAACGCCGATAATGTTTTAAGCTAGTATGATATATATCACCAATTTCCGTATCACTTTTGCTAAAAAATTCTCAATATTTTCTGAACCCAGCAGGAAAAGTCGTAATTAACGATAATTTATATAATTTATATTTGCAAAATTACTACCTTTTGAAAGAAGGCATATTCAAAATGACCAACCCGGCCCCGTCCCGTGCGGAAGCTTATGCACTCCTATCCCAGTATAATAAAAACGAAAGTCTCATTAAGCATGCGCTAACGGTTGAAGCCGTCATGTTACACTTCGCGGAGTTATTGGGGGAAACCGATCCGGAGAAATGGGGAGTTATCGGCTTAGTCCATGATCTGGATTACGAAATGTATCCCGAACAACATTGCCAAAAAGTCCGCGAAATACTTATAAAAGCTGAGTGGCCGGAAGAATATATCCACGCTATCCAAAGTCATGGTTGGGGCCTCTGTGTTGACGTTGAGCCTCAACACCAAATGGAGAAAGTTCTTTATACCATCGACGAATTAACGGGACTAATTGCAGCAACTGCCCTGGTCCGTCCCAGTAAAAGTATTCTGGACATGGAAGTAAAATCCATCAAAAAGAAATGGAAAGATAAAGCTTTTGCCGCCGGAGTCAACCGCCCGATTATCGAAGCCGGCGCCGAAAATCTGGGGATGGATCTGGAACAGGTCATTGCTGAGACGCTGAAAGGTATGCAGAAGGCGGCCGAAAGTATTGGTTTAAAAGGAAACCTATAATTGAAAAATAGTCAGCCGCGTAGTTTGTCTAACCTTGCAGGAGAAATCCTGCTAATTGCAGAATATTTTCCCAATATTGCATGACCATAAAATCATCATTTCCGACATAAAAATCATTTCACGAATTTTTTTAGCGGCAAAATCTACAGCAGCAAAAGGCGAAAGGTGGATTCCAATGACAGAAAACTTGGCCCAAATTAATGAACAGGTAAAAAGCAGCAGTGAGTTTGTAACCAAGATTAAAAATCAAATCGGCAGAGTCATTGTCGGTCAGGAAAATTTAATTGATGGCCTGTTACTTGGTTTACTCGCCAATGGCCATGTTCTGCTGGAAGGAGTCCCCGGCCTTGCCAAGACTCTTTCGGTAAAAAGTTTGGCTAACAGTATTAAGGCGGATTTTCAGCGCATTCAATTTACTCCCGACTTGCTCCCTTCCGATTTAGTAGGTACTTTAATTTATAACCCGCAATCAGGCAACTTTACTACCAAAAAAGGCCCGATTTTTGCTCAAATTGTTTTGGCAGATGAAATCAACCGGGCTCCGGCCAAAGTACAAAGCGCTTTACTGGAAGCCATGGAAGAACGGCAAGTTACAATCGGAGATACCACTTACCCATTGGATAAACCTTTTATGGTTCTCGCCACTCAGAATCCGGTCGAACAACAAGGAACTTATCCATTACCCGAGGCTCAGTTGGATCGTTTTATGTTTAAATTGAAAATCGGTTATCCCAGCAAGGAAAATGAGCTGCAAATAATGGAGCGAATGGCCTCAACCACCAAGTCCACTGAAATTCAACCGGTAATCGCTCCCCAAGAGATACTAGAAGTTCGGAAAATAGTCGATCAAGTCTATATGGATCCCAAGATTAAGGAATACATCGTTAATCTAGTGGTAGCTACCCGTGAACCCGCCCAATATAAGTTAGACATAGAAGAGTACATTCAATATGGGGTTTCTCCCCGTGCCACCATTAATTTGGCAATGGCCGCCAAAGCTTATGCTTTCATGCAAGGCCGCGGTTATGTTACTCCCAATGATTTAAAAGCAATCGGTCCTGATGTTCTGCGGCACCGGATAATCATCACCTATGAAGCTGAAGCCAGCGAAGTTACGGCGGAAGATTTAATCCAAAGAATTTTTGATGGGGTGGAAGTACCCTGAAAAAGATTACAGAATATAGGAGACCGCATTCAGTATAACGAAAGAGGTTGCTGCCTTGCTTTCTAAAGAAATACTCAAAAAAATCAAAGGAATTCAACTAAAGATTGCCCATCTGAGTAACGAGGTCATCTCCGGTAGTTACATCAGCGCTTTTAAGGGAGTAGGCGTTGAATTTAACGAGGTGCGCGAATATATTCCCGGTGATGATATTCGGTCGATCGACTGGAATGTCACAGCCCGGGCTGGGACTCCGTTTGTTAAACGTTATGTTGAAGAACGGGAATTAACGGTCATGCTGATGGTCGACCTTAGTGGTTCCCAGTACTTCGGGACCGCCGATCATTTAAAAAGCGAATTGGCTGCTGAAATTTCGGCGTTAATTGCATTTTTAGCGATTAAGAATAATGACAAAGTTGGGCTATTGATTTTCAGCGATACTTGCGAGAAATACTTACCGCCTCAAAACGGTCGCTTACATGTATTACGGGTAATCCGAGAAATCTTGGGGTTTAAACCGGTCCATAGCGGAACCGATATCCCCGGATCCTTAAATTTTGTCAATAAAGTTCTCAAGCATCGCAGCATTATCTTCCTGATCTCGGACTTTCGCGATCAGGATATAGAAAAACCACTCAGAAGTATAGCTACTCACCATGATCTGGTCGCCGTGAATATTACTGATCCGCGGGAAATGGAATTTCCCGAAATCGGGATCGTCGAATTTGAGGATAATGAGACCGACGAAAGAATTTTTTTCGACACTTCTGCGAAAAACTCACGGGAAGCATTCAACCGTAGCACCGTAGAACGTATGAAACAAAATGCCCAAATGTTTAAAGCTAATAAAATAGATGTCATTGAAATTGCTACTGATAAATCTTATCTAGAACCGCTCCAAAGATTTTTTATGAAGCGGCAACATCGAAATCATTAGCACGGAGGCACCATGGCGCGTTTTTTTTCAAATAAAAAGAAACCTTTTTATGTACCATTTTTGATATTCACTGTCATTATCCTGGCGATGGCGGCGGGTTGTAATCATTCCAAACCGCTAGCCCTAAAACCGGGTGAAAATATTCGGGCTCTACTTCACCTGGAATATACCGGACCTTTTTATATCGGTACCTCGATTCCTCTCATTTTAACAGTAGAATCCCGAAAGGGGGTTTCTTACGAAATTCCCCAATATGACGGCAAAGCCGCCGGAAGCCTGGAACTTAAAATAAAACAACCTTTGAACCATGAGACTTTTTCAGAAGGTTCGCGGCAAAGTATCCGCTATGTACTGAGCGGATGGCATGTGGACCAATTTACCATCCCGGCAACAAATTTAGCGTATGAAACCCCATCCCACCAACATTGTACGATTAAACTTCCTTCTATTAAAATAAAACTAGCTTCGGTTTTGCCCAAAGGAAAAAGCGAAGAGGAATTATTATCTTTTAATAGTAAAGAAATTAAACCTCCTTTAGGTTTAGAACCGCATTATTCGATGGTAAAGTGGTTTTTATTTGGAGCTTTATTTTTAATTATCATTGGACTGCTCCTTCATATCTACCAGCGTTCTCACACCGAAAAAACTGCTTCTGAAAGTTATCAGGAGCCGGCTCACGTTATTGCTTTTCGTCGTTTAGCCAATTTGAAAATGATGGAGATTTCCGGCTCAGCCGGGTTTAAGGTTTTTTATTCCGAATTGAGTGAGTGTATCCGTGAATACATGAAAAATCGATACTCAATCCGTGCTTTGGAAATGACCACTGAAGAATTTTTAATGCATTTAACGACCGGAATTTATTTAAATCCTGAACAACAATCATGGTTAAAAAGTTTTATGCAGCAATCTGATTTGGTTAAATTCGCCAACCATTCACCTTCCCTTGCAGAAGCCGAACGAGCATTGCAGCAGATTGAACAGTTGGTGGACTCAACCAAAGAGCTGCCGGTACAACCGGATATACCCGGAAATCCGGTTCCAACAACGCTTTAGGAGCGACAATCATGATATTCCACGACCCATTTTATCTTCTGCTGATTTTCATTTTGGCACCTTTTATCGGGGCTCTGATCTTTCGCGGCCATCGGCATTGGGACCGTTGTAACTATACCAATGCGGTCCATTATTCGGATCTCAAGACCTTGCAATCCATAAAGCCGACTTGGAAGATCCGCTTGATCCGATTTTTACCCTGGTTTACGATGATCGGCTTGCTTTGTATCATTTTGGCCCTGGCCCGTCCCCAGCTGGGAATCAATCAATCGTTACTTCGCCGCGAGAGTATCGACATTGTTCTAACAATCGATATATCCCCCAGTATGTTGGCTGAAGACTTTAAAATCAACGGCCATCAAACCAATCGTCTCGATGTGGTCAAAAAAGTAGCCCAGGATTTTATCGCCGGACGTCCCAACGACCGCATCGGTCTGGTTATTTTTTCCGGTCGGCCTTATATTTTGTCCCCTTTAACGTGGGACCACGATTGGTGCCTCAGCCGTTTTTCGGAAATCCAATCCGGTATGGTTGAAGAAGGAACTGCCATCGGCTCAGCCTTAGCTACTGCAGTCACCAGCTTACATAATTCCCAGGCTAAAAGTAAAGTGGTCATTTTACTTACAGACGGTGTTAATAATGCCGGCCAGGTTACACCGGAGGCGGCCGCTAAAGTTGCGAAAACTTTAGGAATCGTTGTCTATACGATTGGTGCAGGTACCAAAGCTGGACCGGTCCCCTGTCCAGTCATGGACGATACAGGACATCGTACCTATCAGAATATTCCGATTGACCTCGATGAAAATTTGTTGACCCGCGTTGCATCCCAAACGGGAGGCCGTTATTTCCCGGCAACCAACACCGAAGGTCTAACGGCAATATTTGAAAGAATTAATAAAATGGAACGTACCAGCCTGAATTCGCCTCAATATCAACAGTATCAGGAACTTTATCCTTATTTCTTATTATTGGGATTGATTCTGCTGTTACTTGAGAGTATTCTCGGCAACACCATTTTTAGGAGACTGCCATGAGATTTGCAAACCCATTTTATCTGCCATTATTATTGATGCCGATTTTTTTAATCTTATTTTACTTCAGAGCCTATCTAAAAAATTCCCGTGATTTGAAAACCTTTGCAGCGCCTGACAGTTTGGCCAAAATTACGGATCTACCTGCAATTACATTACGCTATCAAAAGTGGATCTTCCGCTTGGCTGGGCTTTTCTTTTTAATTCTGGCACTGGCCGGCCCCCAATGGGGTTATCAGTGGCGGCAGTCCAAAAGCAACGGCCTGGAAATCATGCTGGCGCTTGATACATCCAAGAGTATGTTGGCTTGTGATGTGCAACCCAATCGTTTGGAACGCGCCAAATTGGCAGTAAAAGATTTTCTTACTCGTATTCCGGGAAATCGTATCGGACTCATCGCCTTTGCAGGTGAAAGCTTTTTGCAGTGTCCGCTTACTTTAGATTATAATGCTTTTAATCTTACCGTCAACAATCTAAGTGTGCAAACTGTCCCCCGTGGGGGAACTGCTATTAATACCGCGATTGCCACTGCCCGAAAGGCTTTTAAGGCCGCGATGGGATCTAAAATCATGATTATCATTACCGACGGCGAGGATCATGACGGCGATCCGGTTCTGGAAGCTCAGAGCGCAGCCAAGGATGGTATTGTTATCTACACCATCGGCATTGGCAGCCCCCAAGGTGTACCGATTCAAATTAAAGATCAAAACGGTCAAATAGTCTATATTAAAGACCATAACGGTAAACCAGTAATCAGTGCTTTAAATGAAAAGCTTTTACAAAATATTGCTGCAGCCGGTAAAGGTTCCTATATCAAAGCGGACGGCATGTCTTTGGGTTTGGAGAGATTATACCGTCAAAAGCTGTTGAAATATTACCGTACTGCGCTTAGCGGGCAGAAACAAAAACAATTTATGGAACGGTATCAGATCCCCCTGGTTTTAGCTTTCCTATGTTTCCTTTGGGAACTGGCCCTGGGAACCCAATGGACTGGCTTAGTCAAAAATTCTTTCCGCCCTTTCTGCAAACGTACTAACTCATCTGCGAAGGAGGAGGTTGTTTGATGTCAAAAAAACTTTTGCCCTTCTTGAGCCTGGGGTTTTGTTTCCTAATCGGAATCGGACTGATGATATATATAGTCTGGGGTAAATCCATTCGAGTATTTCAGGCCAATCAGTTATTTGAATTTCGTAATTATGAAAAAGCGGAAAGTATCTATGAGGATTTGGCCGTTGATCTTCCCGCTTCCAAGGTTATTTCCCATAATCTAGCCTTGTGTTATTATCATGCAGGCTTGTATGAACGGGCTGTCAAAAACATAAGCCAATGTGTTCCCAGAGAGAATTCCTTCGCTTCAGCAACTATTCCTTCATTTAAAGATGCCGATACTTATTATTATAACCTGGCCAATGCCTATTTCAAAGCGGCTTCCCGGGATGGTATCGAAAACCAAACGGCTGTACAATTCTTTACCGCTGCCGTTGAAAATTATAAAAAAGCACTTCTCGCCAATCCAGTGGACCATTTGGCTCAATACAATTATGAATTGACTGTGCTTCATTTGCAGCAAATGGCAAATAAACCCCCAGAAAAACAAGATCCGAAGCAAGAAGCCAATGATTTACTTCAAAATACGCAAAACTCGGAACAGTTGAAGGCCAAAATCATTCCCGACACCGCTCCGGTTAACGGGAAAGACTGGTAATAAACCCCCCAACCTTTCAACCGTTAAAAACCGCCGGTGAGTTGAGACCATCAGGAAGGGATTATAATGGACACAATTATCGTAAAACACAAAATGTATTTCATGTATTGTATCATAATTTGTATTTCATTGTGTTTCTGGACTTCCAGTTCTACGGTTTTACACGCCGAGTCCCAGAATTCATTGACAGTCAATGATATTGCCGCTCAAAGTTTAGGATCAATCGACCTTCCTCAAGTTCAAGGACCGTTGTATTTAGAATGTTCGCTTTCAAAAAATCGTCTTTATCTTGGCGAGCGGGTTCCGATTACGATTACCTTATATGTCAGTGAACTTGTGGTGACCAATGTTGATGAGCCAGTCTTAACCCAGACCGACTTTGTGCTTGATAAAACGAGCAGTCCTTCTCAAGATAAACTGCGGATTAATGGCCGCCCCTATCAAGTGATTAAATTTCATTATTTATTAAGCCCATTACAAACAGGGAGTTTTCGTCTAGGCCCCATCAGCCAAACTCTTTATTTAGCCGCCAGTGGGGTTAACCGACGTCATACCGTTGATGTAAGTACCAGTCCGATCTTGGTTAAGGTTTATGATGTGCCGAGTAAAGGAAGACCGGAGCATTTTTCGGGCGGAGTCGGCAATTTTCAACTGACGGTCTCGGCGACCCCCCGCCAAGTAAAGTTGGGTGAACCCGTTACCATTCGGATGGACCTTTCAGGCTCTGGTAACCTCGCAGAAGTATCTGCCCCAATTCTCAAAAAAACCTCTGGTGTAAAAGTTTATAGTGCACTTAAAAAGTCCGACTTATCTACAAATAATGGTTCTTGGAATAAAACTACTTTTGAACAGATCATCATTCCGGTGGACAAAAATTTACGGCAGATCGGTCCTTTTTCTTTTGCCTACTTTGACCCCAATACCGGAAAATATCAACAAATTGAAGTACCGGCCTTATCAATTTCTGTAAAATCAAACCCAAACTTTACCAATGATGAAGTTTCAGTCACTCGTAACCTATCCCAATCAAGCTTGGTTCCGATCAAAAAGGGCCTTGGTGGACTGTATTTGAAAAACTTTCAACTGATAAATCAAGGATGGTTCTGGCTCTGGCAACTATTGCCCTTGTTATTGTTACTCGGAGCCATATCTTACAGGCGCTATACTGAATTTATGCAATCCGATTCGCCGCGGGCCCGGGCCATCCGGTCCAGCTATCTGGTAAAGCAGCAATTGGCCGTTGCCCGGAGTATTTCGGCTGAAGAGCGCTATGATGATTTGCTGGATCAGTTGCATTTGGTTTTACGGGACTACCTAGGCGAGAAATTTGATTTGGCTGCGGCGGGAATGACCAGTTCCGTGGGAAAAATACTGGCTCAAAAGGGCGTGCCTCCGGAAATTGTCACCGATGTTCAACAATTTTTTGAACAATACGACTCTCACCGTTTTGCCCAGACTAAACTTGATCAGGCTGGGGCGGCGGAACTGTGGGAAAAGTTGAATGAAATCATTGCCGCTTTGGATCAGGTCACAGAGAAGAATTAGCCCTCATATACACGGCATTGGAGAGGAGCAAAAGCCATGATCAAGATTTCGAATCAAAAGAAACTATTCCTTGCATTGATGATAATAAGCTCTTTTATTATGCTTGAATCCGCTGTCCCACGTCGGGCAGTAGCGAATAATGCGCCGGCCTTCAATTCAAATACTCTTTTCTATAAGGGAAATCATCTCTATGAAAAAGGGGAATACGCAAAAGCCGTTCAAATCTATCTTCAAATAGCAGCCAATGGCTATGAAAACGGCAATCTTGATTTTAATTTGGGCAATGCCCATTATAAACAGAATCAAAAAGGGTTGGCCATTTTGTATTATGAAAAAGCTCGGCGTTTTATTCCTTTCGATAAAGATTTGAAAACCAATTTAAATATTGCTTTAGCGGGTGTGGATGAAGGAGAAATCAATTGGGGTCATGAGTTCTACCGCATTTTGGTTTGCCTGGCCCCCCTAAATTGGCTTGCCTTGGGAACTTCAATTAACTTTTATTTATTGATTTTACTGATTATTCTCCGGATATTATTTCCGGCATATACTCAAAATTCCCAGACCTGCCATATGAAGCTATGGTACAAAATAACTTTTGGGTTAGTATCCTGTTTTTTAATCTGTTTGATAGCTTTGACTACCTTCGGTTATCTCGATCAACGTCGGCCCCAAGCCGTAGTTATTAAAGGGAATGCTGCAGTGCTTAGTGAACCAAGCCCAAATGCAACTGTCTATTTTAAATTATCCGAAGGTAGCCGGATTCTGGTTAACTCAACCAAAGGCGGCTGGTGTTTGATAAAACGGCAAGATGGTAAACGCGGTTGGGTGGAAAAGCAGTATCTGAAACAGTTGTAAACCTTAGCAGAAGCCGTGATAAACCCTTTATAAAAATCTCCCCTTACCGTATCATATCGGCAAGGGGAGATTTCGCAACGCTTGAGCTGGAATAAACCAACTCTCATGGCAAACCATCAAATGGCCTGCATAAAGTCATGGAAATAAACGAATCCAAGCAAACTGTTTTTTATCTTAACCTTTCACCGCGCCTTCAACCATCCCCTGGATAACAAGTTTGTTAAATCTGGCATAAATCAAGATCATCGGCAGACTAACCAATATCATTGCTGCGGCTTGAGCTGGATAATTAGTTGAAAATTGAGTGCCAATGGTTGCCAAACCTACCGGTAATGTGTAAGTACTTGTGTTTTGCAGCATGATCAGAGGAAATAGAAAGCCGTTCCAAGATCCAAGAAATGTGAAGATTCCCACTGTAGCGGCTGCCGGTTTGGTCATCGGCAACATCAACTTCATAAATACTTCCATCTCGCTGGCGCCGTCAATCCGGGCAGCTTCAGCAAGAGAATCGGGAATATTCAAGAAAAATCCGCGGAAAATATACATGGAGATTGGTATGCCGAATGCAACGCTCGGACCTATTACCGACCAGGGCGTATTAATAATTCCCAATTGACGCGAGAAGATGAATACCGGCATTAGCACCATATGAATAGGAATCATTAAGGCGCCTAAGATGATGATAGCCACAATCCTGACCAACCGGGACGAAAACTTGGCAACCACATATCCGGCCATCGCGCCCAGGATTAAAACAGCAACTAGAGTGATAACGGCAATCATTCCGGAATTAACAACCCATTGCCAGAAGTACGGTGCGGAAAGGATATTTTTATAATTATCAAACCGCAAAGCCTGAGGCCAAAGTAATTTATAATATTCTTCCAGGCTTTGAAATGAAATACAAACCACATAAAACAATGGTATCAAGATCACTAAACTTAAGAACACTAAATATAACTTCAGGACAATACGTTTATTACGGTATTTGGGGCCGCTCTGTTTTATTTCAGATTTCACCGGCCCCACCTCCCTTAGCGTTTTCGCGTTGCCATAAGTTTTGAATGATTGTGGCAGCAAGAGCGCAGATTAAAATAATCACCGCAATCGCCCCCCCATATCCGAACTCCCGTGCTTGAAACGCTTGGTTATACATATATGTTGCCAACACATCGGTACGGTGAAACGGCCCGCCACCTGTAATAATCCATATTAAATCAAAAAATTGGAATGACCCGACTAAACTTATAATAAGGGAGACCCGAAGAACTTCCGACAGCATCGGAATAATAATCTGACTTATCAGCACTCTTCCCTTGGCACCTTCAATTTCGGCCGATTCCAGGATTTCAGTCGGCATGGAGCTTAATCCCGCTGAGTGAATCAGGCAATGATAGCCAAAATACACCCAAACAACAACTATTAATATTGAGCCAATCGCCGTTTTTGGATCAGTTAGCCAAACCCGCGTCCACCCCGAAAGATGGATAGATCTTAAGAAAGTATTGATTGTTCCATATTGATAATCATAAAGAAATCGCCATAGCAAGCCAATCATAACCATATTTAAAATGCAGGGGATATAAAAAATAACCTTCGATATTTCGCCCCATTTACTTCTAAGCTTATAAATGATATAGGCTGTAAAAAATGATAAAGGGAGTTGAATTAATAATGACACAATAATTATCAATAAATTATTTTTAAGTGAATTAAAAAAATAAGGGTCTGCTGTAAACAGTTTACTATAATTGCTAAATCCAACCCATGTCATCTCTTTGGATATGCCGTTCCAGGAGTGAAATGAGTAATTAACTGTCGATATAATAGGCCAGTATGCATATATCAAAATAAGTAGTAAAGCGGGGCCAATAAAAAAACCAATAAAAAGCTTTCGCCGCCAAGTAGATGCATTTTTTACAGCTGTTGTATAATGCGACATAGCGCCCCTCCCTTTCATAATAGACTTTCATAATAGACTTTAATAAGAGGAGCGGCCTTCCGACCACTCCTCGAAGAAGATGAATCATTGATTAAAATTACTTGGTTTTCCGGGCCTCTTCCATGGCGGTCGCTACTTCCTTCGGTGTCTTGGCGCTGGCTAAGATTTCTTGTAAACCTTGTAATAATGCTTGAGTCATAGGCGCCGGCAAGTCTTGATCCCACCATAAGGTTAATGATGAGGCGCCGGCTAAGACGTTGGCGATTTTTTTCATCTGCGGGAGAGTATCTTTATCCATATAAGGAGTGGCTAGAGCAGCCAATGAACTTGATTTTTTAAATCTTTCCGCTCCATTTTCATTACTGGACATGAATTTCAAGAATTTGATTGCCGCTTCAGGGTTCTTGCAGGCTTTATTAATAGAATAACCATCAGCTGCACCCATAATGCCCTTAGCGTCGCCTTTACCGCCTTCAACTACCGGATAGGTGAATAAATCCCATTTATCAAAATCAGTTTTATTTTCATTGGTGATAACCGTAAAAAGCCAGTTACCCATAGCCATCATGGCTGCTTTATCTTTCATCATCAATTGGCACGAATCACCCCAGGTAAGGTTTAAAGCATCCGGCGGGAAATACCCTTTTTTGACAAGAGTATCTAACATATTAAAAGCTTTAACGAAAGCCGGGTTATCAAACCGAGCTTTGCCGGCTTTAGCTTCTTGATATAGTTTAGCTCCGGTTGTCCGGTCAGCCATATACATAAAGGCATGCAAAATAGTCCAGGCATCTTTGCCGCCGACCGCAAACGGAATAATGCCATGGCTTTTCAGCTTTTCACAAACGGTTAACATTTCCGACCAAGTCTTCGGTGGTGTCAAACCATATTGGGTAAACATTTTCTTGTTATACCAGACGGTATTGACTGTCGGGAAAAACGGGATACCGTATATTTTACCATTATAAATATGATTGGAGAACAAAGCTTTGGATAAACCCCAATAATCTTTACCCACCGCTTTGGTCAAATCAAGTAGCAAACCTTCACGAGAGTATATAGCTTGAGTTTCGCCGCCCCAATTGAAAAAAATATCCGGACCGGCGTCACCCAGCATGGCGACTTGCAATTTGGTTTTATAAGCTTCGTTTTCGGTATAATTGTACTCTATTTTGATATTTGGATTTGCTTTTTCAAACGCCTTAACCTCGTTCATTAAGCACATACCGAGAGAATCCGTTTCATTGGGGCGCTGGATTGTCCAAAAGTTAAGCTTGGCTGGCTCTGCGGCTCCCACAATGCTCACTACAGCCAGCATAAGCACCAAAAGCAGGGCTCCGGTGCATCGCAACGATTTTTTCATTTCCACGATGTCCTCCTTATTCACTTTTTTATCCGAGAGATTGTAATGTTCCGGAACATCATCTCTGAATAAATTGTAACAATAAGATTAATATTGGACTAGTGCTCAAACATTGTTCTGATAGGCTAAAATATTTACATTTATTTAAACTATAGATACCAAGTAAACCGAACAAATAAAATTGTGATGTAAGTTAAACAACTCCCAAAAAACAAATCCCTTTTTCCTGATAACGTTGAATAATCTTATAGAATAGGGCAACTGATTCATCAGGATTATGATCATGGATTAAAATAATATCAGTGGTTCTAAAATCGTTTAAAGCTCTGCCCTGCTCCGGGTAATTCTCATCGATTCGCGCCAGTATTGTTTCTGCCTTATTTAATCCAAAAGGAGCATTGGGTTTATCAAGCCAATATTCCATTTGATCAAAAGTGCAACCGATATCAAAACAGTGCAACAACATACTCTCGGCAACCCAATTAAGTGTTATTCCTTGAAAATTTGGTTGACGGTAACCCAATCCTTGAAGATAAATCTGAAGTTCTTTTCTTTTGTCTTCATTCGAATTAAATAAATTTTCACCAACAAACTTCGACGTTGTTTTTTCGATCTCACTGTTTTTTTGACTTCCACCACAGTCAAAATAGGGAAAACGAAAAAATTTAGCTGCTCTTTCAATTTGACTTTTTTGGTAAACACGGTCAAGAACTATGTCAGTGGACTTTATTTCCTGTTTGCATTCATCCAAAGTTAAATCGGAAAAATGAGGATGACTCCATGAATGATTACCAAGTATAAATCCCTTTTGAATGGCATAAATCAAATCCTCCTCATATTTAGCCATATTCTCGCCCCAACAAAAAAATATTGCCGGTATATTTTTATTCGACAAGAAATCCACCTTATTTCGAAAATCTTTACTAGGGGCATCATCAATCGTCAAATATGCTTTTTTGATCGGCATTTAGGACTCCAAACCACCTTTCTTATATACACGTGCACCAGCTCCGCCTTATGTGTAACCTTCCTTCATTTCATTATAATTTCGGAACTTACTTTCTACCAGTGATCAACAATTGTCCATTCATTCAATTTATTGATTTATAAAAAGAAAATCACTGAGATCATTTCAACTTGAATCCGGCAAGTAACCCCAAAAACCTTAGTCGCATTTAAACTTGCCGGATTCAAACAATGAACCCGATCCGGCCAATTTTTCTGCGCCATTGCAGAAAA
>WSSedL1CaDRAFT_10000201_pt1 | contig 41263 bp, 29 predicted proteins | sample WetSurSL1Cattail_FD_9464 | JGI IMG/M metagenome (IMG submission 9464)
TGCCTCCAAGCCGTTGGTACGCGGACATTTAGGAAAAAATATCCGCATAACAGTCAATGGCGGCGGCGGTACCCTGGATGATGACGTCGGCATAGCAGCCAGCATCCGGTTTGTTAATCCAAATCATCTAAAAAAAGAGGATATCATTAAGTCTGGAACCGCAACTTCGGCAATGATCGACTTCCTTTGTATGTTATATCGCTATGGTATTTCAATGATGCTCGCCGGCGCAACTGACGCCGGTAAGACAACGTTAATGTCCATTATAATGGCAATAGCGGTACAGTATTGGAAAAAGCTGTACACCGTTGAGAACGGGACCAGGGAATTCGACCTGGTTAAAAGGGATGAAAACGACGTAATCATTAATAACGTAGTGCATACCATTACGAAAGACTCCGATGACCCGAAGCTGGCAATCACACAGCAACTGCTGCTGGAACTCGGAATGACTATGAACCCCGACTATATTTGTATGGCCGAGGTAAAAGGCAGTGAAGCATTTGAAACGATCGAAGCAGCTCTCACCGGCCATCCTGTAATTGGAACAACACATACTTTCAGTGCAGAAGAAATCATAGACCGGCTTGTTCAACTAGCATCGTTACAAAGCAGCGGATTAAGTGACAAGACACTATATACAATGGCAGTCAAAGCTTTTCCCATTGTCTTTTACTCTGAAAAAATGGAAGACGGCGTCCGCCGTGTTACAGAGATCTGCGAGTGCAGTCTTGTTGAGGAAAAACCGTCCTTTACTACACTATACCAATATGTAGTTGAAAAGAATGAAGTGGTCGATGGCAAAACAATCATTCATGGGCATTTTGAGAAAGGCAAACCAATATCGGAATACTTGCAAAAGCGGCTCCGCAGAAAAGGAATGCCTGAAGAAATGCTGCAAAGTTTCATAGGAGGCGATCAGTCGTGACCTTCTTGTATTTTCTTGCGTTTTTTGTGATGGCTGCCGGGATGTTGATTCTTTTTCAAGTATCCCCGTTACAGCTGATTTCCGATTTCTCTCAGATTTTCTCTCGCCGAAAGGTAAAGATGAAAAAGCAGATTGAGCTGAGCATCAATCCAAAGAAACTACGCGGTATTCGACTGATCATTAAGGATGCAAGGGATGTTTTAAGAATAACCAATAGAAGTGATCGTTTTAACACTCTCTGTATGCTATCATTGATTCTTTTTGTTATCGGTGCTCTGCTTGCCGGATCTATGTCAAATCTTATTATTATGCCGGTATTAGCGGTTGGATTTGCGCTGCTGCCATTCCTTTATGTGCTGTTTTCTGCTTCAAAGTTTAAGAAAGATTTAAACGGTGAATTGGAGACAGCGCTTTCTATTATTACTACAGCGTATATGCGCAGCGAGAACTTTATTTTAGCAGTACAGGAAAACCTTGATTATCTCAATTCTCCGGTCAAAGAAATGTTTGAAAAATTTCTGACACAGGCTTGTATGATCAATGCAGACATTCCGCAGCTATTGGAAGAAATGAAGGACGGTATTGACAACTCGGTGTTTCAGGAATGGTGTGAAGCTATGATTCTATGTCAGAACGACCGAAACTTAAAAAGCACTCTGACCCCGATTGTCGGCAAACTCTCCGATATGCGCATTGTCGCGGGAGAACTGGATTACTTAATGTATGAACCAATGAAGGAAATCATTACAATGGCAGTTTTATTAGTCGCAAATATCCCGCTCATTCGTTCTCAAAGCGTGGACTGGTACCATACCTTGATGTATTCCGTTCCCGGTCAAATCACTCTCACTATCTCAGCACTTGTATTGTTTCTTTCTTTGACTGCGGTAATCCGTAACACAAGGCCAATCGAATATAAGAGGTGATAATATGGCTTTGATTATAATTCCATTCTTCTTCTTTTTGTTATTTGGTATTTATCTAATATTATGTGATGTGGTGAAAATGCCATCACTGGCCAACACAAGAGCGGCACTCAGTATTACCCAGCGAGAAAAGAAAGGCACTCGCCAGTTTCAGGCAATCACTTTTCGGCTATCGACAAAGCTTTCTAAATACATCAAGTTGGATGATTATAAAAGACGTAAAATGATCACCACACTGAAGAATGCCGGTATTGCATTGACACCGGAAACCTATTACGCAAAAGTAATCATAAACTCAGTGCTCAAGCTGTGTCTGGCTATTCCGGTTTCTATTATCTTTCCCATAATGGTTCCCCTGTTTTTAGCTTGGGCAATCAGTTCTTTATTCGAAAGTCTCAATGAAGCGGATAAAATAATGAAAAAAAAACGCGAAGAAATCGAGGACGAGCTGCCGAGATTTGTAGCAACCATTTCGCAAGAACTAAATGCAAGTCGTGATGTCATTGCAATGTTTGAGGGTTACAAAGCAAGCGCCGGAAAAACATTTCAAAAAGAAATTGAGATGACGATTGCGGATATGAAATCCGTCTCTCAGGAAAAAGCATTAACCAGGCTGGAATCCAGAATTGACAGCACCATGCTCAGTGAAGTCGTGCGCGGTCTTTTAGGTGTGATCCATGGAGACAACAGCGTCATGCACTTTGCTATGCTGTCACATGATTTTAAACAGATTGAGATACAAAGGCTGAAAAAGGAGGCAATCAAGCGTCCCGGAAAGGTGAAAATCTTTTCTTTCCTTATGCTTGGCTGCTTTATTCTCATGTATTTTGTTCCAATCGCAGTTCAGCTTTTCAGTTCTATTAAAAAAATGTTTTAAAAGGAGGCATGATGATGAAAGTATTAAAATCAAATCGTGGGGATATGGTGATCGGTGTATCCGTGATTATTTTTATATCCATGTTTGTCATTGCCTTTGCCATGCGTGTGTACCCGGTATATATTGAAAAGCAGCAGCTTGATACTTATGCACAAGAGCTATGCCGGGTTGCGGCAATCTCCGGCCAAGTTGGAGATGAAACGAATAAAAGAATGCAGAAACTCAATACAACGTATAAACTGTCTCCTTCAGTATCCTGGACAAAAACAGGGAAATTGCAGCTGGATGATGAAATCAACGTGGAGTGTTCCATTTCGAGAAATATCGGCTTGTTTGGAGGAATCGGTTCATTTCCTGTCACTATAACCGGGAGAGCTTCAGGGAGGTCGGAAGTCTATTGGAAATAAAAAAAATTCTAAGAGACCAGAAAGGTGATTTTGCTATTTGGGCTGTTGTTATCGTCATGGTTCTGCTCATTTTTGCGACTGCTGGGTTTGAGAATATCCGGCTACAAATCATTGCACAGGGAACCCGTGACCGAATGCAAACCATAATCACCCAAATGTGTACGGATAATTATAACCGGGTATATAACGGACTCCGGGAAGGGTACAGTGGTGGCTACAAATTAGAAAGTACAACCTGGACAGAAAATGTGGATACCGGTGACTTATACGCAAAGTTGGACAAACTGGCCGGTACTCTCAATGGAGAAAAGGCTGCAAACGGGAAAACTGAGTACAAGATTACTAATTTATCGGCTCAAATCAGCAATGCGCAGTTCGCTCCTACCAGTACTGACGACATACAACAGTTTACTGGCAACGCAACCTATACGCTAACAGTGCCATTGTCCTTTGGATGGCAATCATTGCCGCCAATGGTAATTAGCATGAAGGTATCTGGCGGATATTCATCGAAAGGAACCATCTCAGGAAGTGTGGACAGCACGGATCAGGGTAAAAATGCAACCGGAATCAGTTTGAGTGAATCACAGCTCACACTTGAAAAAGGCGCTATTGAGACCCTAGCGGCATCCGTATCACCAGAAGATGCAACCGATTCCCTATCTTGGGTTGCCACAAATCCAAACGTGTGCTCAGTAGATAATACCGGAACAATTATAGCCAAAAGCGTAGGGCAATCCACAATTGTTGCTACTGCTGTGAGTGGTAATGCAGTTGCACAATGCAATGTCACAGTTATTAATGCAGTAACCGGCATATCGTTAAATAAAAGCAATCTTACACTGGTGAAAGGTTCAAGCGAAACGCTGTATGCAACCATCACACCCGCAGATGCAACTAACAAATCGGGCATGTGGGCATCCTCAGATGCCTCTGTTTGTACCGTTGATCAGTCTGGAAATGTATTGGCGGTTAATGCTGGAACTGCCGTTGTTTCCGCGACGACGCAGGACGGCAGCTATGTTGCCCAATGTACGGTTACTGTTACAATTCCTAATTCAAGTATCAGCTTGAATAAAACTGAGACTCTTATTGTCCCCGGAGGATCAGAGACGCTTATTGCGACCGTGTATCCTGCTGATGCTACAAAGCAGACCGTATTATGGGCATCTTCCAATGAGGACGTTTGCACCGTAGATCAATCGGGAAAGATCTCTGCGATTGTTCCCGGAACATCCATAGTTTCAGCTACTACATTTGATGGTCAGTACACAGCGACATGTACGGTTACGGTTTCTGTGCCGGTTACGGGCGTGAATCTGAATAAAACGTATCTCACCCTCATAAAGGGTACAAACGAAACGCTTTATGCAACCGTATGGCCGACAAATGCAACAAACAAGGCTGTTACATGGTCAACATCTAACAGCAGTATTGCAACCGTTGATCAATCCGGTAAAGTAACCGGTGTTGGCGTAGGCTCAGCAACTATCCGGGTAACGACCAAGGACGGAGGTTTTTATGATGAAGCCTTTGTGAATGTGACACCGGACGAATACACTGTCACTGCAAACGCGGTTCATGGTCAAGTATACGGAACCGGAACATATCATGTTGGAAGCACAGTTACACTCACAGCCGTTGCTGATCCGCATTATCATTTCGTCTCATGGACAAATGCAAGCGGTGTTGTTATCGGAGGGGGAACAACCTATACCATCAATAATTTAAATGCCAACACAACTGTGACTGCCAATTTTGCAATTGACATGTTTACCATTAATGTTGATGCGACTACCGGAGGCAAAGTTTCCGGAGGTGGTACTTATCCGTATAACACCGTTATAACTATAAAAGCAACACCATATGATAAGTATAAGTTTGTTGGTTGGTCTGACGGTAGCCCGGATGCAGAACGAACATTTGCTGTAACGGGAAATGCATCCTATACAGCAATATTTAAGCCACTCGCATATACATGGACTTCTACTCATACATCGTCAGGTGCTGATTACACCAGTGTCTCTGTATCCAATTCAAGCACCTATTCGAGTGACGCATGGTATAGTTGCAGCAAAAGTGGCAGCCGCGACTGTACATCATACAGCACTTACACATTTACAACTCCGACGGTATTTAAGGCAGGTAGCGTGCTGTATATGGTTGTCGGAATACGTAACGCTCCGAAAATGAGTATCTTGATAAATGGCACATCCTGTGCTACAGCGATAGGTGGAGGTGAGGGGCATTTCAGCGCAAGTGATACATACATTCTCCGGTATGTGATTCCTTCTGATATTACGATCAGTACAATTACGATCACAGGACTCGGCAGTCCGAGTAATAATGCATCTAGGCATAGCTGTGCGGCCTTATTCATTACTCCAGTCAATGACAAAACGTTTATGCTTAACAGTACTAATACTTCGGAAAATCAGGATTACTCGAACTCGTATTATGCCGACTCTCCGAGCAAAGATGGCGACAAATATAACTATACATCGTTTTATTCTGATTCGATTCATTTCAGGGAGGGTACTTCTAGATATTCATATTTCCATTTCTTAAGACCAAGAGCAATCAGTTATATAACCCTTAGCGGTAATTATGATCATGTGACCAGTGTCTCATTAAATATGGGAGATGTTTATGGTCATACAGCTACATTTACTTCTTCATTAACCTCAAAAGTTCCAACCGCGACCGTATTCCCATCCAGCTACCAACAGCTCAACACCGATAACCTGACAGATTTCGAATTGAACTGCAAAAACGGATGGGATGATGTGAATATCAATGTTACAGTATATTTCAAAGATGGTTCAAGTGTAGTTATCGGTACAAACACTTTGGCGGGTTCACTTTGCGGTTGATCGGCAACAGAGCAGCAGGGGGACTTAACTTCCTGTTGCTCAACAAACTTTATTACAAACACATTGAATCCTACTAACGAGAAGCTTTGAACATAAAATTCATCTGCAAATAGTTGAGCAGTCTCATTATTTACAAAAAATATTTATAAGCTACAGTATATTGACAAATTATGACAAAAAGACTAATATTCGATTAAGATAATTATATTCAAGCAATTAGAAAAGAGGCGAAATTTTTATAGTATATCAAGGGGGATGAGATGTCCGAATTACGGATGGTACTCTGAAAACTAAGTTTAATATGGAGGATAACATGAAAATTTCTAAAAAAGCTCTTTCACTGCTTCTAGCAATCATAATAGTATTTTCCGTTATACCTAATTCCCTTGCCTCCGCCGCTGAGAAGAGTTCTGCTGTAAATACATATCAAAATTCCAGTCACGATAGTGATAACAGTTTGGGCAGTGACATTATCAATATTGGAGTACCGGCAACAGGATTTACACTTGACAAAACAAGCCTCACACTGGAAAACGGTAACTCCGAAACTTTGACTGCAACATTTACTCCTGTTGATGCGTCCGACCAGGAAGTCTTCTGGTCAACTTCCAACAGTACGGTCTGCACTGTCGACAAGGATGGTAAAGTTACTGCTGTAGGGAACGGATCGGCAGTAATTACTGTTTTGGCGCACGATGGTGGCTTTTTCGCCAAATGTAAAGTGAGCGTCATTACCTCCATTACAGGTATCACGATTAATAAAACAAAAATGTCCATTGCACGTGGGGCAAAGGAAACCTTAATTGCAAAAGCAACTCCTGGAGGAATATATCCGGACATTATATGGTCTTCCTCCGATGAGAGTATTTGTACTGTCGATTCCTCCGGTAATGTAGCTGCTCTAAATGTGGGTACAGCAAAAATATCGGCCACAATAAAAGATAGTGGGTATACCATTTCATGCCTAGTTACCGTTTTTGCTCCAGTAACGGGTGTTACCTTGAATAAAACCGAATTAACACTGGAAAATGGTAAATCCGAAACACTCATTCCAACAGTTAACCCTTCTGATGCGACAGACCAAAGAGTTTTCTGGACATACTCAGACGGTTTAGTTTGTACGGTTGACCAAAACGGCAAGGTTACTGCCGTGGGAACTGGCTCCGCTAGTATTTCAGTTTCGACGTACGACGGCTCCTTTACCGCTATATGCAATGTAAATGTCACGGACTCCATACCCACCATAAAAAGCATTACACTTAATAAAACGGAAATGACACTGGTAAAGGGCACAAAAGAAACCTTAATTGCAACAGTTATCCCTACAGATAAGCAGAACGAACTCTTATGGTTTTCAACTAATCCAAAGGTTTGTACAGTAGATTCATCTGGTAATGTGACTTCTATAAGTGAGGGCACGGCCTACATTTTCGCGTATACAATGGAAGGTGGATGTGGTGCATCATGTAACGTAACTGTCGTTAGCTCTGAATAAGTAAAATACCCTTCTTATTAATGGTGAATGCTATGGGAATGAAGTTTGAGAGCAGTCGGAGAATTCCGGCTGCTTTTGACAAAAAGGCTAATATTCGAATAAGAGAATATTATAAGAGATAAGATGTCCGAATTAAGGCTGTTACTCAGAAAGCTAAATTAAACACGGAGGGAAACATGAAAATTTCTAAAAAAGTTCTTTCACTAATTCTAGTAATTTCAATGGTATTTTCCATAATCCCTAATTCCTTTGTCAGCGCTGCGGAAAATAGTTCTGATGGCAATACATATCAAGATTCCAGTCACGATAGTAGTGTGGACAGTGGCACTGTTGATAATGGAGAACCAGTTACAGGAATTATCCTAAACAAAACAAATCTTACACTGGAAAACGGAAATTCCGAAACTTTGACTGCAACTGTTACTCCTGCTGATGCAGCAGACCAAACAGTCTTTTGGATAACTTCTAATAGCAGAGTTTGTACTGTTGATCAGGATGGCGCAGTTACTGCTGAAGGGAATGGATCTGCCGTAATTACAGTCATGGCGGATGACGGCGGTTTTACAGCCAAATGTAAAGTCAACGTCATTACTTCTACCGCAGGTATCACAATTAACAAAACAAATATTACCCTTGCAAAGGGTTCAAATGAAACCTTAATTGCTAAAGTAATACCTTCAGGGGCTTCATCACAGGATATCAATTGGTCTTCCTCAAATGAAAATATTTGCACCGTTGATTCATCCGGTAAAGTATCTGCTTTAAACGTAGGCACCGCAATAGTATCCGCCGCAACCAAAGATAGCGGTTATACTGCATCATGTCTAGTAACCGTTATTGCTCCTGTAACCGGTGTTACCTTGAACAAAACCGAATTGACACTGGAAAACGGTAAATCAGAAACACTAACCGCAGCTGTCACACCCTCTGAGGCAACCAATCAGAAAATTTCTTGGTCATCCTCTAACAACTCAGTATGTACGGTTGATCAAAGCGGTAAGGTTACAGCGATCAGAAACGGATCTGCAAATATTACCGTTGCGACTTCCGACGGCAACTTTACCGCAGAATGCAAAGTGAATGTCATTACTCCGGTAACAGGCATAATGATTAATAAAACAAATTTGACCATTTCAAAGGGTTCAAAGGAAACCTTAATTGCAACGGTAACTCCTGCAGATGCATCACAACAGGATGTTGTATGGTCATCTTCTGATGAAAATGTCTGTACCGTTGATTCATCGGGTGAGGTAGAAGCTTTAAGTGTTGGAACTGCCGTTATCTATGCTGCTACAAAGGATAGCGGATATAAGACAGCATGTGATGTTACTGTTGTAATTCCTGCAACCGGCATTACCTTGAACAAAACTGAATTAACGCTGGAAAATGGAACATCTGAAACACTGGTCGCGACTGTCACACCTTCCGATGCAACCTATCAAGGGACTTTATGGTCGACATCCAATAATTCAGTTTGTACGGTTGACCAAAACGGCAAGGTTACTGCTGTGAATAATGGCTCTGCTGTTATCATTGTTACGACTTATGACCGCGCCTTCACTGTAAAATGTAATGTGAACGTCATTACTTCTATGACCGGCATAACACTTAATAAATCATGCATGACTCTTTCAAAGGGTTCTCAGGAAACCTTACTTGCAACGGTAACTCCTGCAGGGGCTTCACAAAAAGATGTTTTATGGTCTTCTTCTGACGAAACTGTTTGCACGGTCGATTCATCCGGTAACGTCGCTTCTTTGAGTGGGGGTACAGCCGTTATTTCCGCGACAACAAAAGATGGCGGATATACCGCAAAATGCAGCGTCACAGTTACGACACCCGTTACCAGTGTTACCCTCAATAAATCCGATTTAACACTGGAAAACGGAAAGACTGAGGCCTTGGCTGCAACTGTCAATCCTTCTGGTGCAACCAATCAAAATATCACATGGGAATCCTCCAACAGTTCAGTTTGTTCTGTTGATGAAAATGGAAATGTCACGGCTGTTGGTAACGGATCTGCTGTGATTACCGTTAAGACGGATGACGGCGGCTTTACCGCAACCTGTAATGTAAATGTCATAACTTACGTGACAGGCATTACGCTTAATAAAACAAAAATGACCCTTACAAAAGGCTCAGCAGAGACCTTGACTGCCACAGTCTCACCGGCGGGGGCTTCGCAGCAAGATGTTTTATGGTCATCCTCTGATGAAAACATCTGTACGGTGGACTCCTCCGGTAATATTACCGCGTTGAATGTGGGAACAGCCGAGATTTCCGCGACTACAAAAGATGGCAACTATACTGCGAAATGTGCGGTTACTGTAGAGATTCCGGTATCCGGAGTCACTTTAAACAAAACTGAAATCACGCTTGAAAAGGGATTTTCAGAATACCTATCTGCAACTACTACTCCTGCTGATGCAACTAATCAAAAAATGGTCTGGGTATCTTCCAACAAGACAGTCTGCACTGTTAACCAGAGTGGCAAGATTACTGCTGTAGCGAACGGAACCGCAGTTATTACGGTTATGACGCTCGACCAAGGATTTACCGCAGAATGCAACGTGACTGTAATAACGTCTGTTACTGGAGTCACACTAAACAAAGCACGTACAACCCTTGTGAAAGGCTCAAAAGAAACACTGACGGCTACCATAACTCCTGAGAGCGCATCAGACAAATCTATTCTATGGTCTTCGTCTGATGAGAATGTCTGCACAGTAGATTCATCCGGCAATATTACTGCCATCAATGCAGGAACGGCTGACATCACTGTGACTACAAAGGATGGCGGATTTACCGCCAAGTGTGCGGTTACCGTCGTCATTCCAGTAACTGGAATAACGGTTAATCCTTCTACACTTACTATTATTAAAGGAAACAGCCAAACATTAACTGCAACAGTAACCCCGAATGACGCAACAAACAAGTCGTTGTCATGGTCATCATCCAACGAAAATATTGCTGTAGTTGACCAATCCGGAAAAGTAACGGCTGTAAGCGTCGGAACAGCAACTATTACAGTTACAACAAAGGATGGCGGCTTTACAGCTACAACATCAGTCACAGTGAAGCCCAACACTTATACAGTAACGGCTTCTACAACTGTCGGTGGTACAATTTCAGGCAATGAAAAAATATATAAAGCAGGAAGCACCGTTACCCTCACAGCTGTTCCTGATTTACATTATCACTTTGTCAACTGGACGAATGCAAGCGGAACGGTGATTAGTACGGGTACAACCTATACCATTAACAATTTGAGCGCAGACACCACTGTCAATGCCAATTTTGCAGTTGATACATTCACGGTTTCGATAAGTGCTGGAGCAGGAGGTTCTGTATCCGGAGCAGGTACTTATACTTATGCTTATGGCACAGAAATTACTCTTAGCGCTACACCAAGTTATGGATATGATTTTCTGAATTGGAGTGACGGGAATACATCTCAAAGTCGCCCCAACTATACGGTTACTGGGAATATATCCCTAATTGCGATTTTTAAAGTATCTGCAATCACGTGGACATCTACTACACAAATCACAGACAACACTAACTGGACGTGGGGAACATCACCAAGTCCAGGACCGACATCGGCATATGCTATATATGCAGGTGGTTATACTGGTAATGATAAAAACAATGATGATCCAAATATGCTTGCGACAGTAACTTACACCTTCAATCAGGCATTTTTAATGACTGCTGGAAGTACATTTGATATGACAGCATATTGGAACAGTGCGCCTAATCATGGATATAGTTATTTTAACATGTATATAAATGGTAATTATGCCATGACCAGTGGTGGTTCTGGGTATAGCGCGTACAAAGGGGTGTACCCTACTTATAAAGTCAAATCAGATACTTGGATTAACAGTATAACATTGACTGAATCTTTTCAGGAAGATTTAGGCCATTCAGGAAGTGCGTATCAAATAATCCATGTCAATTCAAGTATGGGAACGTTTATGTTAAACAACTCTGGGACATCAATTCAGTAAAGCAATGCTACTATAAATGAAAGCTTACAGGTGCCCGAGTAGCAAGATTAAATACAGTGCCTTTAATGCGGTGGTTTATGTGGATTTGGCTATAATCATGTCTAGTAATAGAGGTAGTAATAATTAACATATATCAGTCAGCATTTTTGATTTTGAAATTCAGCAATCTTCCTATCAGCCTTAAAACACTATATAACTTATAAATTTAGAGCAGCCGGATTCCTTCGGCTGCTCTAAATTTTAGAAAACAGAATTGAGCGAATGGAGTGTTGAAATGAACAAACTCAGCGAATGCAAAAATTTACTGCAACAAACACGGCAAAGAATAATATCTTCAGCGCAGGAATGGAAAGCGTTTTTAAAGTTTTCCGCGCAAATCTATAAATATGATTTCACTTCAGTACTGTTGATTTACGCGCAGCGCCCGGATGCAACTGCGCTGGCTCCGATTGAAACATGGAACCGTGTAGGCCGACGTGTCAACTCCGGAGCACACGGAATTCCTATTCTTACAAATACGAACTCCCGAATAAGTTTATCTTATGTATTTGATGTAAGTGATACAAATGGAGCGCCGAGTACCCTCCCCACTCCGTGGAAATTGAAATCAGAATATCAAGACACAGTACTTATCGACCTCGAAGAGCGTTACGGAATCGCACAAAACAAAGCGGGCTTCGATCAGCGCATTCAAAACGTAATTGAAGCTGTTGTGCAGGAATGCTATAGCCAATACTTCTATGAAATTATTCAGCAAGTCAACGGTACACCGCTAGAGAATCTTGATATTTCCGAGATTGATGCTATAATTCAGGAATTCTTCACTGACAGCATCACCCAAATGATATATAGTAGAATTGCACCAGAAAGCCGAATCTTTGAATCACTGATCTTCGACGATTTACCCCTTTTTACAAATTCTAATTATGCTATAATGCTGAGTACTGCGTGCCTAACACACGCCGGGATATTGTTGCGACAAATTGAAAGCTCAGTCAAGCAGATTGAGCATGAGCAAAAAATACAGCAAAGGAGAACCCAAAATGTCAATCAAATACAAAGAGCGGAATGGTCAGCTCTATCCTCAGTTGGCCATCACTCAACCGAAGTACGACAAGCCACTGACCAAATACGGGACGATCTACAAAAATTATCTTCAGGAGACACAACCGGGCAAATTCGCAATCCTGATGACCAGATTGGAACTGATGGAGGTGTGCCACAAGAAGGAGGACGAAGCAAACCAGTACGAGATAACAATGCTGAACCAACTGCGCCAAAAGAATCCACCGCCCCAAACGGAGGATACCATGAAAATGATCCAGTACAACAACTGGCTGTTCAAGACAGTCGAGGAAATGGTTCTGAACGACGTGATTTATCAGAAATAGACCTTCAGGCAGCTTCGCAAGAGGCTGCCTTTTCTAATGCTGATAATGGCTCCGATACCTTGAACGGCGAATCTGCCTATAATGCCTTTATCAGTGAAAATGAATTCCACGATATCTATCTTTTCTCTGCTTTGGTACGCCGTGGCGACGAAAGCCGCCAAACCATAACAGATTTCTATCAAACCAATCCGAAAGTAAAAGATGCCATTGCATTTTTAAAGAAAGACTATGGTTTCTGGGGCGGAACCATTACCTATATGAACGGGGTTTCCGGATTCTTTGAATTTAGTGGCAAGGGTCTTCGAATTGACGCAAGACTGCCGCAAGGTGAATATTCCCGGTCGGTTTCGTGGACTATCTTACAGAAAGAAATCCGGGATTTAGTCGCAGATGGTCGTTTTCTTTCAAAGGCACAGGCCAAACGCCCGGAACAGCTTTCCTTGTTCGGCGAGATGTCCGCGACTCCGTCGAACGAAAGGAAATCCGATTCTGCTTCCTTTGTGAAGCCGCATAATCCTGATGGGGCAGCAGAAAGTTCAATTAAGGAGCAGCTAATTATAGAACCGTCTCAGTCTTCTGATTCCAGCAGCCAGTCTGAACCAGAAGAGGAAGAATTTCTGAACTTTGACCCACCCGAATTAAAAAAGATGCCGAAGGACCCGGAACGGCAAAATCATGTAGACGAAATGCTGAAATATGCGGAAGAAATTAATAGAGAGTCCCGTAAAAACCTTTTCAAAGATAGTCTTGTAAACTTCCATTATCCGGACATGTCGGAAGTAACAGGCGGACAGAAAACCCATTACAGGCTGAATGTTGAAGCAATCCGCTTGCTAAAGCAAATCGAATCCGATGACCGGCCGGCAGCTCCGGATGAGCAAGCTGTGCTCGCTAAATATGTCGGCTGGGGCGGTATATCCCAGGCATTTGACAAATCAAACACCGGTTGGCAGAAAGAATATCAGGAGTTGAAAGATCTGCTCACATCGGAGGAATACGAAGCAGCGCGGGCATCAACGTTAACGGCCTTTTACACACCCCCGGCAGTAATCGGTGCAATACATACCGCTCTCCAAAGTTTTGGATTTACCGGCGGAAATATTCTGGAACCGTCCTGCGGAACAGGGCGTTTTTTTGGTTATTTACCACCGAATATTGAACAGACCAGTAATCTGTTCGGCGTCGAGCTGGACGGCCTGACGGGACGTATCACACAGCAGCTATATCAAAAAGCAAATATCCAGATTAAAGGTTTTGAAAAAGCTGCTTTTCCAGACAATTTCTTTGATGTGGCAATCGGTAACGTTCCGTTTGGAGATTACAAGGTTCCAGACAAACGCTATGAGAAGCATAACTTTCTAATACATGATTATTTCTTTGCCCGATCATTGGATAAGGTTCGTCCCGGAGGGCTTATTGTTTATGTTACCTCAAAGGGAACATTGGACAAATCCAACAATTCCGTGCGCAGATACATCGCCCAGCGCGCGGAGCTAGTCGGCGCGATACGGCTTCCGAACACCATGATGAAAGCAGAGGCCAATACCGAAGTTACCGCAGACATTATTTTTCTGAAAAAACGGGAACGCATGGTGGATATTGAACCAGACTGGGTGAATCTCACTTACACTAACGATGGTGTTCCAATCAACACGTATTATGCTGACCATCCGGAAATGCTACTAGGAACAATGGTATTCGACAGCAACATGTACGGCAGCGACAAAGATACGGCATTGATTCCGCATCAAGACTCTGATTGGCGTGATGAACTTACTGAAGCTATTTTACTTATGCATACGGAGTATACCGAGCCAAAATTTGATATTGATAACGATAATTGTGCCGTAACGATACCGGCAGATCCAAATGTTAAGAATTTCAGCTACACAGTTTCGGATGACGGAAATATTTATTACCGCGAAAACAGCCAGATGGTTCAAAAGAGTTTCACTGGCACACGGGAACACAGAATTCGCGGCATGATTGAAATCCGGGATGCTATGCGTGAAGTTATCCGGGTACAGAGCTATGATTATCCGGATGAAGCGATTCTTAATACCCAAGCTACCCTAAACAAATTATACGACACCTATGTGAAGAAATATGGGTCTCTGATTTCTCCAGGCAACCACCTGGCATTTTCATCTGATTCTGATTATCCTTTGCTGACCAGTCTTGAAAACATGGATGACGACCATAACGTTACAAAAGCGGCTATCTTTACAAAAAGGACGATTCGACCACCACAGGCCATTACTCACGTTGACACGGCTGTTGATGCTCTCCCTGTTTGTTTGAACCAAAAGGGGCGTGTGGACATTCCACTGCTATCCATGCTCACAGATAAATCAGAAGATCAGATTATCAGCGATTTATTCGCAATCATTTTCAAAGACCCGATTGACGGTACCTACCTCACGTCGGAAGAATATCTTTCAGGAAACGTGCGTGAAAAACTGTCCATCGCCGAAGATGTCGCAGCCAACGATGAACAATACCGCATTAATGTGAATGCTCTGAAAAAGGTTCAACCTGAAGATCTGGATGCTTCTCAAATTGACATTCGATTAGGCTCACCGCTCCTGGAGTCAGAGGACATAAAACAGTTTATTTCTGATCAGTTCAATCCTCCCTCATATGCAATAAATATGAAGGTGATCTACCTGCCATCCGACGCGCTCTGGAAAATTAAAGGCATTCCTCACGGATTGGTTCGATCAGACATCACTGCTTCAAAAACGTTCGGTACTCATCGGATTGACGCGTATTCTCTTCTGGAACTGTCCCTGAATCAGAAATCACCGACAATACGCGACCGAAATCCGGACGATACCTATGAAATAAACCCAACCGAAACGGCTGCTGCCAGAGAGAAACAAAAAGCTATTGAAAACAAATTTCAAAGCTGGGTGTTCAGTGACCCTGATCGCAGACAGCGTTTAGTCCACAAATACAATGACGTTTACAACAATATCCGGCTTCGACAGTACGATGGAAGTCACCTAACTTATCCGGGAATGAATCCTGGAATCACCATGCAAAACTATCAGAGCAACGCCGTGGCCAGAATTTTAAGCAGCGGAAATACTCTGCTGGCACACTGCGTAGGTGCTGGCAAAACTTATGAAATGATTGCTGCGGGCATGGAAGCAAAGCGGCTTGGATTGTGTAATAAAAACATGTATATTGTACCAGGTCACCTCATTGACCAATGGGGCAGTGATATTTTGAAGCTTTATCCTGGCGCCAACGTTTTACTTGCAACCAAAAATGACTTTGAGAAATCGAAGAGGCAGCGCTTAATCAGCCGTATTGCCACCGGCGATTACGACGCCATTGTTATAGCAAACACCAGTTTTGAAAAAATCCCCGTCAGTCCGGAGCGCCGTGAAAAAATTATTCGGCACCAGATCAGCGCTGTTACGGAGTCTATGGAGCTGGCTGCGGAGGAAAATGGTGAAGACTGGACAGTCAAGCAGATGGAGCGTACTAAAAAATCTCTTGAAGAACAACTGGAGAAGCTGTCAAATCAATCCCGTAAAGATGACTTGCTGACCTTTGAGGAACTCGGCGTTGACCAAATGTTTGTGGATGAAGCCCATTATTATAAAAATCTCTTCGTTCCCACAAAAATGACCAATGTAGCGGGAGTTTCCTCCAGCCATGCTTTAAAATCCACTGATATGCTTATGAAATGTGACTATATTAATGAGCTGAACCACGGTCAGCGCGGCGTTGTATTCGCCACCGGCACACCAGTTACCAACAGTATGTCCGAGTTATACGTCATGATGAAATACCTGGAGAGCGACACGCTTTCCAAAATGGGATTCCAGCATTTTGACGCGTGGGCTGCTCAATACGGTCGGAAAACATCTTCTTTGGAACTCACACCAGACGGGACGCAATACCGATACAAAACCCGGTTTGCAGAATTCGTAAATCTCCCAGAATTGATGAATCTATATTCCCTGGTTTCGGATATCAAGACAGCCGACCAGCTGAAGCTTCCGGTTCCCGCAATGAAATACGGCAAGCCGCAAATCATTGTAGCCAAGCCAAGCCAGGATCAGCAGAATTTAGTTCAGGATATTATTGAGTGTTTTGAGCGAATCCACAATGGACTTGTTGAACCATGGGAAGACAACGCACTGAAAGAAACCCACCGGGGTCGGTGTGGGGCGTTGGATATGCGTATCCTTGATTCTTCCTGTGAGGATTTTGAGGGCAGCAAAATTAACCTGGCTGTCAAAGCGATTTATGAAGAGTGGCAGGAAAGCACATCGAACCTCGGTACACAAATGGTTTTCTGCGACCTTTCTACACCACACTATGATGGAACATTCAATGTCTATGATGATATGAAGCAGAAACTGATTAAGTTAGGTATTCCTGAAGAGCAGATTAAGTTTATTCATGACGCTAAGACTGAAAAACAGAAGGAACAGTTTTTTGCAGATATGCGATCCGGTAAAATCCGGATCTTGTTTGGCTCCACAGCAAAAATGGGAGCCGGTACAAATGCGCAGAAAAAAATCGTTGCAATCCATCATTTGGATTGTCCCTGGCGGCCGGGCGATCTTGAACAGCAAAACGGCAGGGCATTTCGTAGGGGCAACGATAATCCAGAAGTCACCGAATATCGGTATGTTACAGAGGGGACATTTGATGCCTATTCGTGGCAAATTTTAGAGCAGAAACAACGCTTTATCAGCCAGATTTCCTCCGGTAGATGCGTTGAGCGCCACGCACAGGATATCGATGAAACCGTGCTGGACTACGCTACTGTTAAAATGCTTTCCACCAACGACCCGCGTATTAAGGAACGTGAAGAGTTGCGTGTCCGTGTTGCAGAGCTGAACGCCTTAAAAACTCAATTTAATTCTGAAAAGTTCAGTATGGAGGACGATTGCTTGACACACCTACCTCAACGTGTTGCAAGAAATGAACAGGCAATTCAAAATCTTGAAAAGGACATTGCAACATTAAATCACAACACAAAATCTGATTTTGAAATTGAGCTGGCTGGAAAAGTTTACAATAAGCGGGAGGTTGCCGGCAAGGTAATTCTCCAGAAAGTAAATGCGTACCGGACAGACGGCCAATATTTGCCGATCGGTAAATACCACGGTTTTCGAATGGAACTGACTTACAGTTCTTTTACTCGAATTCACAAAATTATGTTGTGCGGCTCCGCAAGGTATGAATGTGCGCTGGGAGAGGATGCGGTCGGCTGCACGGTGCGTCTGGACAACACCTTAAAGGATCTGGATAACCGGCTACGATTCTGCCGGGAGGAAATCACGCAAGCAAAAAAGAGTATCTCTGAGTTGACTGAGCAGATGAAAATCCCGTGGGAATATCAGTCTGATCTAGAAGAAAAAACAATGAAGTTGGACAAGCTCAACATCGCTTTATCTTCTGAAATTGGCAAAGACAAAGAGCAAATTATTCGTTCTGACAGCGAACCAGTTCAAGATGAAATGATCGAAGAGGAACAGGAAAATGAAATGGACTTAGAAATGTAAACAAACCATTGCAGGACAGTCAATACTGACTGTCCTTATTTTATAAAAACAGGAGTTGAGTAAATTGTTAAACGTCGCAGTCCTTATGGGTAGGCTCGTCGATGATCCGGAACTCAAACACACCCGGGATAACAACATTCCGGTTACATCTTTTTCAATCGCCGTAGACAAAAGTTATCAAAAGGCAGGAAAAGGCCGGGAAGCTGATTTTATCCAGATTGTCGCATGGCGTAATACAGCCGAGTTTGTGTGTAAATATTTTCGGAAAGGCCAGCTGATCGCCGTGCAAGGTTCTATTCAAACACGCAGCTATACCGATAAGGACGGTATAAAACGCAAGGCCTTTGAAATCGTAGCCGACAACGTGGATTTTGCTAGTTCAAAACCGGCTGTGAATGGCGCCAATCACCCTGCTGAACAGCCGCAGGAAGTAGGAGGTGATGTGAATGACTTTCCGGAAATTCCAGCCGACGATGATCTTCCTTTTTAGATTACATTACCCAATTGAAGGAGATGATTAAAATGAAAATAGTTTATATCTGTTCCCCCCTCCGTGGCAATCTGGAGGGAAACATCAAAAAAGCAATTGACTATTGCAGCTATGCCGAATCACAGGGTGTCGTCCCTCTCGCCCCTCACACCATATTTACACAGTTTCTGAATGACACCATTCCTGAACAGCGTGAAAAAGGTCTTAAGCTGGGGCTAGAACTGCTCAAACGGTGCGACGAGCTTTGGGTATGCGGAAATGTTATTTCACAGGGCATGAAGGATGAAGTTGAAGAAGCCAGGCAGCAAAACATTCCCACTAGGTATATAAAGGAATCTGAAATTACACAGCAAATCAATCAGATGTTATTTACACGTGCGATGACTATGAATCCCGACTATATTAGTATGTCCGAGATAAAAGGTTCCGAAGCACTTAAAACCGTCGAAGCTGCTCTCACCGGTCATCCCAAGATAGGTACCCTCCATGCAGATCACGACGTTGACATTCACAGTTTGCTTGAAAATCAACACCCGCCTGACATGAAAGAGGAAATTATGAAAATTCAGCAGCAATACGGGCCGATATTCTTAGCCCGTACAGAAAGCGGAGTTGTAACTTCTGTGATTCTGCCGGAAGAAGCACATGAACACATGGAACCGGATGAGATACAAAAGATCGAGGATTATATTGTTCAGGCCAGTAACAAAGTCAATGATCCGGAGCCGGTTCAGGAAGAATCTCAGGACTTTGAAATGAGCCAGTAAAAAGCATTGTTTTTTCTCTGCTTTAGGCATTCTAAGCTGCCTTTCCAGGGACGGAATCAAAGAGAAAGTAGTGGTATAGTCAATGAAGCCTATTCCCTTTTGTATATCTGAAAAGACAAAAAAGGTTCTAATCATGGTTGTAGTAATAGCCCTTTTCTGTTCCATGTTTGCCGTTACGGTATATGCTACGACGACAAAGAATGATGTGGCCGGAACTCTTCAGGATACGTTTGATAATTATATCAAACCACAAATTATAAAATTTGTAGAGGGTGTCATGCTTCCGGTTATTGATGTGATTTTAGTTGTATCTTTTGTTTTTAATATTGTCATGGCCGGAGTAAATTATAAAAAAAATCCTGGAGGTGAGTTTGAGTGGCGTATTCCAGCGCTTTTGTTTCTGGGGCTTGTAATCTCAATCTCAGCCACATTATGGATGTGGGGCATTATAGGCTGGGGGCCTTCAGCCCAAGCGGCTTAAAATCTTTTCCCAAGTTGAATAACAATAAGAAAGTAGAGGTCTAGTATGAATCAGTTGACTAACAAATTCCAAATATCCACAAAGACAAAAAGAATCATCATTCTGACGGCAATGCTTACTGTTGTTTGTTCCATATTCACAGTCACAGCATTTGCCGCAACGACAAACACGGATGTGGGCGGAAACCTTCAAAGCGCATTTCAAACTTATCTACAGCCACAAATCATAAAGATCGTAAATGGTGTTGTGCTTCCAATTATAGATGTCGTCTTAGCCGTGTATTTTCTTGTAAAAATTGTCATGGCCGGCGTAAATTATAAAAAAAATCCCGGAGGCGAATTCGAGTGGCATGTGCCGGCTATTCTGTTTGCCGGGCTTGTAATTGCACTCACAGCCTCATTATGGATGTGGGGCATCATAGGTTGGAAATAAGGTGGAGATAAAATATGTTTACTGTTGAAAATTCACTCGATCAGTTAGGAACCTTTGCTTATTACGGAGCTATGACCGTGATGCAAGAATTTATGAAATATATTGGAAGTATGGGAACAGAATTGTTTGATAATGAATACATCCAAGCGATTATATTATTTTTCCAGATGCTGGCCAGCGCGCTTTTTTTGGTAGGAATGATGTTAGCCTTTTTTGAATATGCGATTTCTGTTGAAAATGGAAAGGCCAATATGAAAGATACTCTTTTCTCTATTTTAAAAGGTATGTCGGCCACTGCATTGTTTGCGACGATACCCGTCAAGCTATACCAGCTGAGCGTTGATACAGAAAGTGCAATTAGTGCGGTATTGAATGCTTCAATGATAAGTAGCAGCACCCAGGCAGCGTCAGGGACGACAGCCTCCACTGCTACAAATACATCGTCGCTCGTTACCAACGCACTCAGCCTTTTCACAACCTTAGTTTCAAGCAACCCCGTACTCAGTGTAATCGGATCAGCCGCCAGCAGTATTGCAGGAGGTACTACCTCTGGCAGCTCCGGCCAACAGCATATTCCAACCATCATCAACCTTTTATTTATGATTGCATTTACTTTCGGATTTTTGAAAGTGTTGTTTGGCAACATAAAGCGCGGGGGAATCCTACTCATTCAGATCTGCGTTTGCCCGTTGTATATCTTTTCTCTTGTCAGGGGGTACAGTGATGCCTTTATCGATTGGTGTAAGCAGGTAGTTGCACTATGCTTCACCGCGTTTATCCAAAATTTGATGCTTTTAGGAGGTCTTCTTATATTTCCAAAACAAATGGTTGTTGGAGTGGGAATTATGTTAGCCGCTGCTGAGGTACCCCGCATTGCGCAGAGGTTTGGCATGGAAACATCAATGAAAGCAAATATGTCCAGCATCGCAATGACAACAAATTCCGTTATGAGCTTAGGCCGCACATTAATGGCAGGAGGTATTTAGTATGAAGTATTACTACCCGGATAACCTTGAATCTCCAGCAACATTCCTACTATGGTCACTGACCAATTGTTTTATTATTGCATTTTCAAGTGTCTTTGCCCTTCTGATAGCCGGGTTTCTGCATTTTTTAATTCCACTTGTTATTGTAGTACTATATGCCATTATGATGGTTCAGTTCGATGATATTACCATTTTAGGTTATTCCATAAAACTCGGTTCCTATGTCATTTCAAAACAGCAGCGGTATTACTGGAGGTAAAATAACAAATGAGTTTATTTGACATGCTCAAAAACAAGAGCAAAAAAAGTACAAAGCAGTTTTTTGAGACAGCATCCATTGAGGATTGCTGTCTCGTTACTTATTCAGGAGAAAAGCTGGCATTCCTGATTTTGACGCCAGTTAATCTTTCTATCCTTTCCCCCGAAGACGTTCGGTCAAAGATTAAAAAATTTACTTCTGTTCTTGATCCGCTCGGGTCATCAGACTATATCTGTATTAATTCCACGCAGAGCTATGAAAGCAACAAACATTTTTTATCCGACCTCGCTGATCAGGAACGCAATGACACGCTACTAGAATTGGACAGAAAAGATATTGATTATTTGGATGAAATTCGCGTGAAGATGGCTACCAGCCGGCAATTTTTAGTTCTGCTTCGCTTTACTGCAAAGGATACAATAGATTATGTTTCGGAGGCGCTCACTAAGGCCCTACAGCTTATGAAAGACAATGAGTTTACTGCCCGTGTTGCCTACAAAGATGATATCAAGCAATATATGGCGGTCTATTTGGAACAGTGCATATTCCAGGATAAATTTCAGGACTATGACGGAGAAAACGGCACTAAATTACTGGAGATGATAAAATGAGTACAGCAAAACCAAAAATTATGAATCCGGATTTATATGATGATGAGCCGGATGATGCGAAGATTCTTACGGCAAGCGAACAGGCTCAAAAATGGTATCAGCTTGCGGCACTCTGTGACGGTAACAAAACGCAGGCTTCTCTGACGAAGCTATACAATGATAATTCAAATATACAGTGGTATCTAGACGCGGCAAATGGAGGCGACAGATATGCACAATATGCTTTGGGTAAAATGTATTATATCGGTGTGTTAACTGATGTCAACCTCATGAAATCAGCAATGTGGTTTTCAAAAGCATCCTCGTCTGAAATTTCTCTTGCTGACTATGAATTAGGGAAAATGTGCTATTCCGGCATCGGTATGGAAATTGATACAGAATCAGCCGGACAGTTATTTCAACGGGCTTTTACAGCGTTTGTTGAGCAGGAGCAACATGCACCGAATCCAAATATTGAGCTGAAGCTTGCTACAATTTATGAAAATGGTCTGACTGGTTCAGTGGATTTGAATCTAGCCCGATACTGGCGCGGGATGGCAGACAATAATAAATCAGATTACATTCCCGAAGTACCCCAGGAAAAGCCGGAACCGGTTGTTCCGGTTATTCCTCATCCGGTCAAGGAGAACCCAAAGAAGCCGGAACTGAAGATTTTGGAAGCAAAACCGCCTGAAAGGGCAAAGAATCCCGAAATTCCGGTTCAGGTAGTCAAGGAACCGGAAATCTCTCTTCCAGCGGCTCCCCATTGTCAGGAAACACGAAAGGTAAAGCAGGAAATACGACGAGAGACAAAAAGCAAGATTAAGACTTCTGAAAAAGCAAAGAAGACCCCGGCTATAAATGATGTCGAGTTAAAAGAGTTTCTGGATATGATCATGCCATCGGTTTTGGATTTTCACGACGACTATTTTATTTGCGGAAATACCTTTCGGAGCGTATGGGCCATTCGAGAATATCCCACGGTAACAGAACAAACTGCCCTACTTAAACAGCTCGGTGAAATGGATGGTATCACGCTGCGCATTTATACGCGACCGGTTACTCCCTTTGAAGAGAACAAAATGCTGGATCGAGCCGAGCGTAAAAACAAGCACAATAAAAGCAACGCTACAAAAATGCGTGATGAAGTCGCAGCTGATTCAAACCTTTCCGACATGCGTATCATTGCAGCCAGGCAGCATGAAGCAAAAGAATCTCTGATTCACTGTGCTGTCTTTATTGAAATGATTGCAACCTCCTACAAAAACTTGAATGATCTCAAACAGAAAATGATATCATTCTTTGCACGTTCAAAAATTACATATGACAACCTTTGGCTGATGCAAAGAGAGGGATTTCAGTCCGTGATGCTCACCGGCAGCAATCAATTTAAATCGCAGTTTGAGCGCGCCCTCCCCTCCGGCAGCGTAGCAAATCTTTATCCGTTCTCTTATTCCGGCAAAACAGATCCGGACGGGCTGTTTATTGGCAGAGACGTAAATGGCTCAAATATCATCGTCAATTTCGACCGTCGAAGCCAGGACAAAACAAACGGTCATATCTTAATTTTGGGAAATTCCGGCGAAGGGAAAAGCCATCTTTTGAAGCTGATTAACACCAATTTTAGACAGATGGGTAAAAAGCTCTTTATATTAGATCCCGACGACGAGTACAAAGACTTAACCCTCAACCTGAAAGGTTGTTACCTTGATATGATGTCCGGACAGTATTTCATCAACGTATTGGAGCCACGACTCTGGACGATCGAGCCAGAAACAGACAAAAATGCAGATGTCCCGGAAGCCTTTCGCAGAGGCACCAGACTAAGCCAACATATCGCATATCTTAGAGATTGGTTTCGTTGCTATAAAGGCTTCTCTACAGAGCAACTGGATACATTGGAAATACTTCTTGAAAAATTATACCCTCGTTATAATATTTCTGATGATACCGATTTTAACACACTAAGGTCTGAGGACTACCCGATTCCCTCCGACCTTTTTAAACTGGCTCAGTATGAACTGGATAACTATAACGAAAACGGGAACCAACTCTATACAAAGGATATCCTACGTTCTTTAACCTTGGGTCTTCGCAGTATCTGTGTCGGCAACGAGAGTATTTACTTCAATGGGCATACCAACATTACCAATGCGGATTTCATTGATTTCTCAGTAAAGGGAATGCTGGAAACCAACGAAAACCTTAAGAATGCCATGTTTATGAATATCTTCTCCTACATGAGCCATGAGTTCCTGACGGAAGGTGAAGCTGATATCGCCATTGACGAACTGCATCTGTTCTTAAGCAACCGGATTGCCATTGACTACATCCGCAGCTTCATTAAACGTGGACGTAAAAAAAATTCCGGTGTTATCCTTGCCAGTCAGAATGTCGAAGATTTTCTACTGCCTGAAGTTATCGCTTATACGAAACCACTCCTCTCTATCCCGACTCATTCGTTCCTCTTTTATCCTGGTGGTAACTGCGCAGTTAAGGATTTCCAACGTGCTTTGGCTGTAAAAGAATGCGAATACAATCTGATCAGCGAACCGAATCAAGGCTACTGTTTATACAAATGCGGCAGTGAACGATACCATTTACATGTAATTGCACCAGACTATAAAAAGGTTTTGTTCGGTACCGCAGGAGGCAGATAAATGCCGGCGGCCGCAGCGAGAATCGCTGCATACCTGGCCACAGATAAGCGGTTTTGGAAGGTGCTTGTGGCGTTATTCCTCATCATTGTTTTGATTGTGACCGCGGCTGGAACGAGCTGTACCGCACACAACGTACAATATTATGCAGCGAATCAGGTGGCCACCGACTATGCTCCGCTTGTCGCGTCTGCTAATTCTAAGATGGAGGACGGGCAGCAGCTTAACACGCAGCTGCTCTATGCTTCCTATATCACGCTGTTTGACAATCAGAACTATACAGATAAGGATAACGTAAGAAAAAGACTCATAACCTGCTTCTACACGGTAACAACAAAGAAAGTGGTAGAAACAGATGAGGATGGGAATACCGTGCTGGGCGCGGATGGAAAACCGAAGCATAAAACCATAACCATTTACAACTCCATTACAGATTCTACTGCTATATTCGGCAAAACAGAATCCGAATTCAGTATCAAAATCAATGATTCCGAGCGCCAGTACATTCTTAGTCTGGCGGAAATTCTTACTTCATCCATTGGTTCCTCTTCTTTGTCAGACAACGTTTATGCCTATGAGCCGTTAATTAATCAGTACTGTTCGAAATATGGAATCCCCAAGTATTCCTCTTTAGTTTTAGCAATCATGCAGACCGAAAGCGGAGGCTCCGGCAACGACCCGATGCAATGCTCCGAAAGCCCCTGCAATACAAAATATTCACACACACCGAATTCCATTACAGATCCGGAATACTCCATCAACGTAGGGGTTCAGTATTTTGCAAGCTGTCTAAAAGCCGCAAAATGCAAATCTCCGCAAGATATTTCCGGTATGAGTTTGGCACTGCAAGGCTACAACTACGGTGGTGGTTACATCTCCTGGGCGCTAAAACGTGATGGCGGGTACACTCAGGAAAACGCACAGGTTTTCTCTGAAATGAAGAAAAAGCAGCTAGGGACAGCTGTATATGGGAATCCAAATTACGCTCAAAAAGTGCTTAGCTATTACAACTCAGTCGGAAGCGGTACCTTCTCGTATCCCATTCAAAAAGGACTTTATGCAATCAGTTCCCCATTTGGATCACGTATAGATCCAACAACGGGCAAGGTAGAAAACCACAAAGGTGTGGACTTCGCAGCTCCCCAGGGTACGCCGATTTATGCCGGTGAAAGCGGCACAGTTATCTACGCTCAATTCGGTGCTTTTCCTTATAGCGGCTATGGTAATGTAGTAGTAATTCGCCATACATCTTCTCTGCTGTCTCTGTACGGTCACTGCTCCAAGCTGTTGGTTACTAATGGACAAACAGTGCAGAAGGGGCAGGAAATCGCCTTGGTGGGCAGTACAGGGGATTCTACCGGTAATCACTGCCACTTTGAAATTAGGGTAAGCAATAGCAGTGTTGACCCCATGACTTACCTAAATTGATAAGCAGAGCAGGAGGTGAATAAATCATTGTTTTTTCTCTGCTTTAGGCGCTCATTTTTGCCGAAATGCTTTGATATTTTCTCTCAAAAGTAGTATAATAAGAATTAAGAAAAGGGGGTTATTCTTTGAAAGACGTGGAGAAAATTATCGGAGAAGTTAATGGAACCATGGCCATGGAAGGTATGCCCTTAACCGAGGATGACAAGCAAATGCTAAGAAAATGTATTACTGGAGATGTCTCAACTGATGAGATGGTTAAGCGTCTGGTAAAGCAATACGCCGTTGTCTCCGACAGGTGATTTATGAAAGACGAATATCAATATGATTACGAATGGGATAGCAAATATTGTTATCCTAATTCTTTTATTCTAATTAATAAGCTGGGAATAAAAGATAAGAGCCAACTGATCGAAGCAGAGCGAAAAATCACGCTATTGCGTATCTATGATTTGAAGCAATCACCTGTTAAGGGCAACTTCGATCTGGAACATTTGCAATTCATTCATCAGTATATTTTCCGTGAAATATATTCCTGGGCTGGACAGTTACGGACTGTCAATATCGCGAAAGGCAATCAGTTTTGTAACTGCATGTATATCGAATCCGGATCAAAGCCAATCTTTGATAAGCTCAAAAAAGAGGATTATTTGATTGGCACATCGCAGGACAGCATTTGTGAAAAGCTAGCTTACTACTTAGGCGAAATCAATGTTATCCATCCGTTTCGTGAGGGAAATGGGCGAACTCAAAGAGTTTTTATTGAGAGTCTGGCACAGGTTGCAGGGTATCATGTAGACTTCACAAACATATCCAGTTCGGAAATGATCGAAGCAAGCGCCTTTGCGTTCGACTGTGATTATCGGAAAATGGAGAACATTTTTGAAAGAATCACAGTTCCAATATTCCTTGAAGAACAGCAGGAATACATCGCGAAAGTTGCTCCGCCCGGGAGCCTTTTACCGGAATTATTTCATGGATTTTCGGTTGAGGAGCCAGAGCTTCAGGAGGAACAAGACATGAAGCTGGATTAAAATTGAATACTACCAGTACAGGCCATCGGAAATGAAAATCCGATGGCTTTTTTGATGCAAAAAAAGAAAGGTGAATTAATATGTTCAGAAAAGCTAAAAATGCTGAAGACCCGAAAGACGTTAAGGCTTTGGTGATGCGCGAAGAGATTTCAAATATGCTTAAACAATTTGATTATGACGCAAAAGATGGGTTCCCTTTGTCTCAAGCTGACATTGATTTTATGAAAACGATTCTACTTCCAATAAAGGCAAAGCTTACTGTAGGACTACAAGATAGTGCTTATAAAGATGATCTGCACCTAAATAAATATCAACTTGATTATTCAGGTGACTGTGTGAAATATTTAAGAAAAAGTAATATTTCTTGGGCCTATCGGGAACTACAACACTTCTTTGGCACAGAAGTTTATGATCATGATTGTTGTTGTTATGCAGAGATAATAATCGGCATTATTCTTATCACTAATACATTATTACTGTGCGACTTAATGTTGGAAAAGCTTAATTCTGAACAAAAACAGGCGCAGGTTTGGTATAGCACAAGCTTTTTAAAAAAGTTATCACAAGGCACTAAAACTGTTGAAGATTTTGCGGATGAAGTCAAGTTTTGGATAAAATACCATTCTGAAATACCCCTTACGATTTACCTTGGATTTACCTATGATGAAAAAGCATATTTTAAAAATGCCCTTTTCGAAGCCTTAAAAAACATTATTTCCAGCCGCAAGAACAAGACGAGTATAGAGACATACTTGAAAGCAAACAGCAAATAAAAACCTTTGTTTTTTCTCTGCTTTAGGCGCTCCTGGCCGCCCGCACCGGAACAAAATTCAAAAGAAAATCGAGGTAATTAATTATGAAAACAATCACTGTAAAGCTGAGTATCGACCCACAAAAATACGAAGCCGCAAGGCAATTTATGGATGAAAAAGGGCTTAATATTGAACAGGAATTAAGCCAATCTGTAAACAAATTCTACGATAAATATGTGCCTGCCCAGGTACGAAAATACATTGAAAAGACAACCCCCATATCCCCACTGCCCCATGAAATTGAACATGATTCGGGTAATTCTGGAGGCAGTATTTAGCGTTTTTCAGAATTTGCGTCGCAAGCTCTGAAAAACGGCTCTGTTATGCGGATTTTTGGCCGTTTCAGCTCTTTTGTCAGCACTCTGAAAATAGGTAGTTGAACTTTGCAGGATAAAGCGTTGCAACCAAAAGGTTGCAACGGGGTACGCAACGCCCAGCGGTGCTGGGCGTTCTCGGGTTTTAAACTTTGGTAGCAAATTTTTAGCCATGCAAGCAAAACGCACAGCAAGAATCCTATTATACGGCTTTACTGTGCGGTTTTATGCACTATCAATTTTGCTTGCATCAATTTTTGATAAGGAGGCAATTTTCTATGCCTGATACACTTAACACTCAGAAACTTCAAGACAATAATATCCCATCTTTTAAAAAACTTAAATCCTCGGTCTATTTAAAAAAGGAAACGTATTCAATGATAGATAGTTTAATCGCTTTATCTGGAGGAAGCCAATCCAGGAATGATGTCATTGAAAAAGCAATTAACTTCTTTTTCGCTTACACAACTTCACAAAACAGCCAAGATTATTTATGCAGCGTGTTCGGTTCAAAGATGGAGGGATTGGTTGGAAATCTGGGAACACGAATGTCGAAAAGCAATTTTCGTGCTGCTGTCGAAATGGATATGCTCACACGCATGTTGGCCACCGTGGTGCAGTTAAGTAAAAGCGATTATGACAAGCTACGCATCAAATCCATTCACGACGTAAAAGCGACTAATGGTTCTATTGATATTTTGGAGGCGGTCAACGAATCGGACGATGAAATATAGATATTCTTTAAATAATTATATGCAAAGGAGTGATCGCTTTTATGGATATTCCTTATTATGTTGAAACTTGCATATCAGAAAAACGCCCACAAGTGCCTTTTTCAATTCGGTATGAGGACTTGTTCTTTGATGAGCTAAAAATAAACCATGAGACACATTATTTCGATTATTCATATTTCATTCATTGTCTCGCATTCGAGGTGAGTGAGAAAAAGCCAAACTGTAATCATATTGATATAATGAAATTTATGAATGGTTACATAAACCAGTGTAAGTCTGGAAATGAGGTAGCACATGCAAAATTAAATTTATTCAATTGTTTCGGTTATTGCGATAGTTCTGATAAGCTAAAAGATGAACTCGAAAAAATGCGCTCTTTTATGAACAAAAGACTAAGTTACATACAAAAACTTCCAGCTGTGCAAATTCGCAATTTTACAAAACAGCAAAGGTTAATTTTGAATTACCTTGAAAATAGTCAAACACTCTACATACCGACATTCTACACAACATCAATAATATCCGATGCGTTACTGTTGGAACATAAATATCAATTGCTTGCAAAGTTGATAACACAAAATTGGAAATTTGAAATAGCGTGCACGTACGCCGAAGATGCAGTTTATTCTATAATGATTATTTTTACACAGCCAATTGAAAAAGGAAGAGCATCGGCAGAAATTTATTTACCAACCTCAGAGATACTAGCACTTTTGAGAGAAAAGGAATTCAGCGAGTATGAGGACTTTATAAATGACAATTACGTTGATAAAAGACGGATTGATTTTCTAAAGGTAGAAATGTGAAGAAGCGATACTTTTTATATTGAGGTGAAACCATGTCATACTCTAACATCACTTGGCTCCGGGTCAGCGACCTGGGAAAGAATAAAACGTATCATTACCGAAACGATCTGCACAAGCTTGGATATGAATTCGACTGGAACAAAAAAGAATGGGTTAAACAGTCTGAAGGAAATGATATTGAAATAGCAAAGACATTTTGCAATCAGAGTAGATTAAAGTTAGTAATTGATTTACCACAATACCGCCGGAGCTACGACTATCGGAAACAATTTCTTGAATCTAATCCTGGTGTATTTGGCAAAGGATTTTATTTCTGCTCATACTGCGGGAAGCCCATAGGTGAGCACGGATTGGAAGTGGACCATCTTTTCTCGGTAAATTCAGCTCAAAACAGTGCATTCGTTAAGTGGATTATGAAAAAGTCGGGGATGGATACCGTCAACCACGAAAAAAATATTATACCGGCCTGCGTAAGGTGTAACAGGCGAAAAGGCAAGAAATCCGGATTATGGGTTTTGCGCGGCTTTATCGGCCAACATCAAACGTACTGGATCACGCACTGGATTTTTATGTGTATCCTTATATTATTCAGCATTTGGTTCGTGATGAATCATCCAATAAAAGCAATTGACGTTCTTACATTCATTCGTAAGAGCGTCTTATTTTTATTTCCAAACTAAACTGATAGGATGTGTAGCTGTTACCCAGCGCAAGAATCAGAGGGAACTCTTGCGCTATTATATATTGTTTTAAAAATGTTGAAATTTAAATTATATATGATATGATTATTCTAATTTTATTTTGTAAGGAGGAATCATAGTGTCATTTATTATTGCCCGACGTTTTAAGCAACAATTTTATGTCATGGGGGATACCAGGCTTACACAAAACGGTTCAAGAATAAATCCAATTTTTGGTGTTGCAAAATCTATTATTATTCATCCAAATTTGTGTATTTCATTTGCAGGAGTTATTGATTACGCTGATGAAGCAATCCGTAAATTTATCAAACTTGAAAATCAATCATTGCAAAACGCCACAGACTTCTTCTTGCAATTTCATAATTCGATAAACTGTAAAACGGATTTTATAATTGCTTATGGTTGTCCCAACTATGAATTAGTACTTATTAAAGATGGACATGCCAACAGTGTTGATACCGCATGGATAGGGGACTATGATGCATTTAGAAAATACCAAGGTTATTTTTTACAGCAGACAACAGAAAATCGAGCCCCAACAAATTCATTTTATGAACTTATACTGGAATGTGCACCAGCAAACAATTCACCGACTGACATATATTCCAAGATGATAAATTCTTATTTTTCATTGATAACTGATAATAATACATTTGATGTAGGCGATTTTGTTATCCCTATCGCAAATGACAGCGATGGTTTTAGATTTATGGATTATTTTTTTACAATAACAGCTCCTATTGATTTTACTGCCATGCCAGCTGAATTCGATGTACCTTTGGGAAACGCCCGAGAAGGTGGATATACACTTAGTGTTACAGGAGCGACATATTGCAATCAGAGAATTCCTGTGCTTTATATATTGCAACCATTTATAGGTATATTGTATTTACCAAATGACAATGGAATTTATAGACCGATAATATTCAAATCATTCACTCCCAATGATTTTATTTCAAAGGTTAAAGAATTATATAATATTGATATTCATACATTGGTCAATCTGAAACAGTAAAAAATAGGCGTTTTAAATTATAAGAACGTCTTTTTTTTTATAATTTTTTAGTAGGAGGTGCCATCAATGGCCGGAGCAAGAATCGTATTAAACTCTCGTTACTTTCACATTGCGAGGGCCGGAGAAAAAGCAGACGGAAAACATGCTATGACAAAAGATGCTGCTATGGGGTTGGTCAACTATGTAGGCACACGCGAAAGTGTTTGTTTGAATGTGCCGGATCAGATTTCATTTTATGGCAAGGATGGTACGCCGTTGAACCTTGACCCTTTGAAATTAAGTGCTGAGGTTGCCGCGCGACCGGCAACCAAGAAACAGAAGGATACGATATATGACTTACTGAAAGAGATTCCGGAAGCCAAAAACAGTCTGGAGTATCAAGACTACATCAATAATAAAACCATTGGCAACGCGTCTGAACTAATCTCCAGAGCTGCGGAAACCGGGTTAGGCTATGCGGTTGATTTAGGCAAAGCCAAAAACCTGGTTGAATATGTCGGAAAACGTCCTGGTGTTGACCGTGTTGGAGAACACGGTCTGTTTTCTGACTCCCCTAATGTCGACTTACAGAAGGCACAAGAGGAAATCGCGAACTGTAAGGGTAATATTTGGACACATGTGGTCTCCCTGCGGCGGGAGGACGCGGATCTACTTGGATACGATCAACAAAAGTCTTGGAGAGATATGGTGAAGCTAAAAATTGATATCGTCGCCGAAGCATCCAATATCCCGTCTTCGGAACTTCACTGGTACGCTGGAATGCACAACACCACGCATCATCCCCACATTCACCTGTTTGTTTTCTCAGACAACCCTCAGTCCGGCCGGCTGACGGTAGACGGCATCAACAAAATCAAATCTGCTTTTTCTGAGGTGATTTTCGCTGATGAACGTCAGCATATCTATGTACATAAAACAGAAATGCGAGATAAAATAAAGGCGAAAATTGACGTCATTCTGACAGATGTTCAAACAAATGCCGCCGACCAGTTCAGTAAACAGGAGCTTGACGCACTTTGCGGCAAGCTCCTTCATTTATCCCATGATCTGAAAGAACGCCCAGGTAAACCGCAATTCGGATGGATTAAGGATTCGAATCTTAAAAAGCAGATTAACACCATTATGTCCGATTTATGCAGAGCACCGGCGATTCAGGAGTTGTATCAACTTTACTGTGAAGATCACAAGGATCTGCAACGGATGTATCGCAATAACCCAAAAGACGTTAAGCCGCTACTGGATGACGAGATATTCTTAAGTATTAAAAATAAAATTATCAGGAAGGCGGTTAAATTAGGTAACACACTTCCGGAAGCTTCTCCTGAACAGGATACTTCCGATCAAACTCTGGAAAACAGTTCCGTGCCTGTCTACAATGGTAAGTTTATCGAAAGCACTTCTGTAAACCCTGTGCCTATTTATGACGGCGGTTATGATGTTGATGTATCCCCGGACGACTCTTCCTCTCTGCTTTCAGATGAGGATTCGTTATTTGCTTGTGTTCCGGACGAAAAGCCGGAGTTTGAACCTCTTGAAGAATACGGTCAGTCAGCCGAGTGGGAGCCACATGATGATTTTGAGCCGTCTACAGAATGCGATGCACCTACGGATAATAAAGTTTTGTCGCCGGCCGATTCTGAACATCCGGAACATAACAGCCATAAGCAGAAGCAGGATAGCTTGGAAGAATGTTTAAACAAGGCTATGAACGGGAACACGGCAGCAAAATATCAGCTGGCTAAAAACTACTTCTATGGTAAAGGCGTGGAGCGGGATTACATACAGGCTCAAATGTGGTATGGCCTAGCCGCTAAGGACGGTCACGCTTTTGCAAATTATGAATTGGGCAAGATGTATCTGTATGGCATCGGAATTGAAAAGAATCTGGAATTGGGTAAAGAATACTGCTTAGCTGCATACTGGGATTTTTGGTCAACTGTTGAAAAAACGTGTGGATATGGCATCGGTTACAGTATCGATCATGGCATTGCATTTGACGGAGATTGCCCGGATGCGGACAAAGTATCCTATATCATGTACTGCTTAGGCCGTATGGAATATTCCGGTGAGGGTGTTGAGCGGGATTACTCCAAAGCGTTCCAATGGTACCAGCAAGCGGCTAATGCAGGACACATTCACTCTAATTACTGCATCGCCAAAATGTTTTATAGTGGTGAAGGCGTACCGCAGGACTACGGTCAAGCAAAGTTATTTTATAAAATTGCTGCCGATGGCAAAGACAAATACGCTTACCATGCGCTAGGGAAAATGTACGACACCGGCACCGGGGTGGAACAGAACTATTCTAAGGCCGCAAACTGGTTCACGTTGGCGTCAAAAGAGAATGTTCCCTATGCAGATTACCGTCTGGCACAGCTCTACGAATCTGGCCAGGGTGTTGAAAAGGATGAGGAATTGTCCAGTATCCTTTATAAAAAGGCGCTTGATGAGTTTGTAGAGCAGGAAAAACAGCAACCAAACGCAGCTGATGAATTCCGGATTGCCAACATGTATCTGAGAGGTTTGGGTGTGGAAGCGAATCCGGAAGAAGCCATAATATGGCTGAATCTGTGTATAGAAAAGGAAGATCCGCGCGCACAGTATCAACTAGCACGAATGTATCAGGAAGGGCAGGATATCACACAGGATGAAACCAAGGCACAGGAATTATACGCTGCATCTCTCGCCGGCTTTTTGAAACTGGAACAGGAAACGCCGGCATCGCATATTGAATATAAAATTGCCGGCATGTACGACCGGGGCAACGGAACGGAAGCGGATACGGTTCAAGCCTATTCATGGTTTGTAAAAGCGGCGGAAGGTGGTCACCCCCATGCGGCCTACCGTGTGGCAAAGGCATGTTATGACGGAACCGGCACAGAGCAGGATTATAAGGCGGCTGAGCAATGGTTTATGAAAGCAGCCGACGGCGGCGATCCGTACGCGATGTATTCGCTGGGCAAAATGTACCGCGACGGTGTTAGAGTTGAAATAAATGCAAAAACTTCATATTTTTATTTTTTGGCGGCAGCTAAGCTGGAGCATGAATTTGCTCAGTTTGCAGTCGCCAAAGCTTTATTACACGGTATTGGAACAGAACAGAATACACAGGAAGCGATGCATTGGTTTATGAAATGCGCAAATCACGGCAGTCATTATGCGGAATACCAGGCAGCTGAACTGCTTTCTGATGGTCAGGCCGTTCCAAAAGATGAAGTAAAAGCTCAGAAACTTTACGCTTCAGCACTGGCCGGTTTTTCCCTTCAGGAGCAGGAAGAACCAAATGAGCAGCTTGAATATCGCATTGGCTCTATGCATCTCCAGGGCAAAGGAATACATCAAAATCCGGCCGAAGCTCTGCCGTGGTTTTTATTGAGTGCTGATAAAGGAAATGCTTACGCTGCATACCAGGCAGCTGAACTGCTTTTCGATGGGAAAGCTGCTCTAAAGGATGAAGTCAAAGCACATAAACTTTACTCTGCAGCATTGGCCGGTTTTCTGAAACAAGAACAAAGCAAACCAAATGAGCAACTTGAATACCGCGTCGGCTCCATGTACCTTCACGGCAAAGGAGTACAGCAGAATCCAGTAGAATCCCTGGCCTGGTTCTTACGAAGTGCTGATAAAGGAAACGCTTATGCTGCGTATCAGGCGGCTGAACTGCTCTCTGATGGAAGGGTTGTTCCGAAGGATGAAGCCAAAGCACAAAAACTTCACACAGAAGCGTTGGTCGGTTTTCTCCTTCAGGAGCAGGAAGAAGCGAATGCGCAGCTTGAGTACCGCATTGGTTCTATGTACTTATACGGAAAAGGCACCCAGGAAGACAACACCGAAGCTTTCCGATGGTTTGATACAAGCGCCGGTCAGGGGAATGCCTATGCATCATACCAGGCGGCGGAGCTGCTTAACGAGCGAAAAGTTGTTCCAAAGGATGATGCCAAGGCGCAAAAGCTTTATGCCGCCGCGCTGATCGGGTTCCTTCAGATGGAGCAAAAGCAACCCAACGATCAGCTGGAATACCGTATTGGTTCTATGTACTTACACGGAAAAGGTACGCAGGAAGACAGAACAGAAGCTTTCCTGTGGTTTGATGCAAGCGCCAGTCAGAGTAATGCCTATGCAGCATACCAGGCGGCGGAGCTGCTGAACGAGGGAAAAGCCGTTCTAAAGGATAATGCCAAGGCACAGAAACTCTATGTGGCTGCTCTGGCTGGATTTCTTCAGATGGAGCAGGAGCAACCGGACGGTCAGCTGGAATATCGTATTGGTTCCATGTACTTACACGGAAAAGGCACCCAGGAAGACAACACCGAAGCTTTCCGATGGTTTGATGCAAGTGCCAGTCAGGGTAATGCCTATGCAGCATATCAGGTGGCGGAGTTGCTAAACGAAGGAAAAGCCGTCCCAAAGGATGATGCCAAGGTGCAAAAGCTTTACGCCGCCGCGCTGATCGGGTTCCTTCGGAAGGAGCAGGAGCAACCGGACAGTCAGCTAGAATACCGCATCGGCTCCATGTACGCGTACGGAAAGGGAACACAACCAAATTTGATAGAAGCCTTGCCCTGGTTCACATTAAGCGCTGAAAAAGGGAGTTCTTACGCTGCATTTCAAGCTGGGCAGATATTAGAGGAAAGAAAAGATATGCCTAACAATGAAATTCAGTCGCGGTTCTTTTATAGTCTTGCCTTAAACGGCTTCATCCAAGCTGAGCATCAAAATCCGGATGACGGCCAAGAATATCGCATTGGCCAAATGTTTTACCGGGGTAAAGGAACAATGGTGGATTATACCGCCGCAGCGAATTGGTTTTCACTCAGCGCTGAAAGAGGGAACGCTCAAGCACAGTTTCAGCTTGCCCGGATGCTCCAGATCGGAGAGGGGGTTCCGATAGATGAGCAGCGCGCTCAAGCACTATATTCTATGGCTTTTCAGGGATTCATGAAATCACTACAAGAAGAGCCTGATTCCGGACTGCAATTCAAGATCGGAACTATGTATCAATTCGGGTTAGGAGTAGAAAAGAACATAGGAACAGCCAAACAATGGTTTTCTGCTTCAGTAGAAGCCGGTAATGAATTTGCACAAGAAAGATTGAATCAGATCGGTGCTTTTGAAACACAGGCTGCTGTGGGCTCCGTGTTGGGGTTATTCCGTGCGTTGGCCCGAAACATGGGTAACAGTATCAATGACAGCACCACACAAAAATACCGGCAGGATAAAAAGCTGATGCAAAAGCAGCATGCTTTAAAAGTATCCCATGGACACAAATACGATGATCAGGAGCAATCCATGTAATTGAGAAAGGAGTTTTTTAATGTCTAGCTATGTTAACTTCACACAGGAGGAAATCGACCGTGCAGCGCACACGGATATTAAGTCATTTTTGGAGGCCAAAGGAGAGAAACTAGAGCCAAGCGGCAGTGAATGGATGTGGGCGGCCAACCACAGTGTGAAAATCCGTGGACATGTCTTTTGTGACCATTCGAACGATGATAAGGGAACGGCAATTGATTTTCTCTGCACATTTTATAACTGCCGATTTTCGGAAGCTGTGTTAACCCTATTGGGGGATGATTACAACGGAATAGAACTTAGGCGGGATACCGCCCCACCACCGGGGCGAAAGCCGTTTGTACTTCCGCAGAAAAGTCGTAATATGCAGCGCATTTACGCTTACCTGATGCAGGAACGAAAAATTGACCAGGATATTATCTCTTTCTTCGTCCACAACCGCAGCCTTTATGAGAGCTGCAAAACACACAATGCTGTCTTTGTCGGTTATGATGCAGCCGGTATTGCCAAAGCGGCACACGAAAAAGGCACCTTATCAGATCGGCCATACCGGCGCGATGTTCCTGGATCATCGAAAGACTACTTTTTCAATTATCGCGGTGACTCTGACCGGCTTTATGTGTTTGAAGCTCCGATTGACCTAATGTCCTTTATTTGCCTGAACAAATCAAAAGACTGGCAAAGGCACAGTTACATATCTTTAGGTGGGCTTAGCGACAGAGCGCTGGCTCGTCTTTTATCGGAGCACCCCAACATTAGGCACCTTGTATTCTGCCTGGATAACGATTACAATGCAACGAACCAAGACGGTTCTCCCGCACCCAACCACGGCCAGGTTGCAGCAAAGCAGTTTTGTCATGATTATGGGCAGAAAGGGTATGATACCAGTGCTTTGCTTCCAGAGAAAAAAGACTGGAATGAAATTTTAAAAGAAAATAATTAATTAAACTGTTTAATTTAGAATTATTTTATCGTATAATGGAGGAAAATAAGATGGATTGGAATTTTATTATGGATACAGCTGTTGCGACTTTATGTGCTTCTATTATTTCTATTTCAGGAATGCTTGTTGTAAATTGGCTTGGAAATCGCAAAGGGTATAAAGATATTAATACAAAAATAGGTAATACTCCGGAAAATAAGACCTTAAGCCAACAACATTCCGATATGCAAAAAGACTTAATACAAAACTCTACAGATATGCGAAAAGACCTATTACAATATTCTAAGGACAATCAAAAGGATTTACTAAATAAAATAGGTGAACTGCCCAACACTACCTTAAGCGGCCAAAGTATATCAATCTTCAATGAAATAAAGGCATTAGAAGATCACCTTGACGCTGTGCAAAAGAGTGAAAGCTTCAAACGGCAACAACTCACTGGTGATCAGGCAGGAATCGATCAAAGCATTGCTACTCTATCAGCATTTTCAAAATTGATGATAGAATTACAGAGCGAAAATACTGAACTACGTCAGGAAATAAAAGAAATTAAACTGGAAAATCAGCAACTGAGGCAGCAACTTGAATTATCAGAACAGGAAAATGAAGAAGATTTATCTGATGATCCAGAAATGAAATTAATATAAACATCAAAAACAAATTATAAAGGGGGTAAAAATAGAATGTTGGATTGGTTGTACAATGTTTTTAATCAGAGAGAATTTGCGACTCCTGTAATCGTGGATAAAGATAGGGACTATCAAACCGTTTTGATTGAGCGTTATTCATTTCTTCTACACAAGCTAGAAGAGCATAACGCTCCTCGCAATATATATGAACAAGTTAGTTCCATAGTAGGGAAAGTAATTCTTTCTTTGACTGATTATTATAAAGGCAACATTGCTTCCGCGCAAAACAGTATTTCAGAAATAATAACGACTCTCTCTGATAGACCATTAGCAATATCACATATTAAAGATGCTTGTTCATTTAAAGGCTATTTTACTTCATTAGATAAAAATCTAAAAGATTTTATGAACCTCGATGTTAACTTTTTTCGTGCGAGGCTTAGCGATGATGCTGCAGCAGATTTGAATGCTGAAAATATGTTACATATAGGTTTCGATCAAAGGGAAATCATCACTACTCAAAGATTTAGTATTCCAGGGTTGCCGTGCTTATATTTTGGGACATCATCTTATGACTGTTGGATAGAAATGGATAGACCTGCTGAAAATAAGTTTAACGTTTGCACATGTCGGCTTGACAATTCAATAAAAATATTTAATTTATCAGTTAGTCAAAATGATATTTTAACTATTGCACAATATACTGACAAGTATAAGTTAGAATTGCCACATTATTTAGATACTTTAATCTCGCTGTGGATTTTATCATATGCGACTTCATTTACAGTAAAACAAAAAGGTAAATATTTTCGCTCTGAATATATAATATCTCAATTAATTATGCTTGCTGTCAAAGATCAACATCTTGATGGTATCGCATATTTAACCAAACGAATACCAACTGATATTTTGTCAACAGCAGTATGTCATAATTTAGTCATTTTCGCTCACTACAATGGTGAAAAAAAGCTCTCTAGTATATGTAAAAAAATTGAACTATCCAGGGCTGCTAACTACGCAGAATTTAAGCAGCTTTACGCGAGCAGTCAACATAGTCCGTGTGAATTGTTTGTAGATACCTCTAATCCATTTGTTAGTTTAGCTGGTAAATTTGTTCATTACAACGAGACAGAGTTTCATCAGTTTGATAAATACCTTTTACAATTGCCGCGTTGCGTCTGTGATGTTGATAGTATCAATAGCTAATATATTAATTAAAAAATTGGAATTTAATTTTTAATTATGTGGATAGCATTTGCTAAGAATTATTGCACATTTGAATTAGAGTGTTATTATGTAGATTAGAACAATATTTACTCTATTGGAACTATTTACAAGGGAGGAAAATTTAATATGTTGTCATGTGATGAATTCTGTAAAGTATATTGGCGACACTTTATTTCTTTAGAAAAAGAGTTTGTTAGCACATTAACATATGTTTCTTTAGATACCGATAACTTTTCTACTTATTCTGAAGCGTACGCAAAGCTGATATTAGAAATTGGAAGTGAAGTAGATGTAGTACTAAAAGTATACTGCAAACAGTTAAAAAGTAATTTTAAAAAAGATAAAATTGACGACTATAGTTACTTAATTAAGAATAAGAACCCTGAATTCTGCAACCAAATCGTTTCTGTTCAAAATACAAATATTACACTGCCGCCATGGGAAAATTGGAATATAGAATATGAAACTATTAGCAAGGGAAAGAGAAAGATACATAATACAAGCCCGTTTTGGTGGGTTGCTTATAACAAAATAAAGCATGAACGAACTGATTTGGTAAAAATTGAATCTGTTAAAAAAGAGTCCTACAAATTTGCTAATCTTAAATACACCTTATCGGCTCTGGCTGGTTTATATCAGACTTTAATATATATTTATTATGACCTTGCACATGCTGAAAACAAACGAATTTTTACTCCCTTGCCTGGTTCCCGCATCTTACAGATGGTAGGTAGCACATGGGATTCCGTAGAATTCTATTATGATTATGCACTTTACATAGATTATAATGACGGTTTTGCAAAACAGGAATTTAGTACCATTCGATATTAATCATGTAATTCTCAATAACCAAATTTAATATTTATAAAGTTAGCACCCTTTTGGGTGCTATTTTTTATTATCATTTTTAGGAGGATTTTTTATGTCAAGTACAGTAGCATTCATTATTGCCATGTTGGCTCTAGTTTTTATCATTGTCATATTTGTCATTGATACCATGAAAGGCAGCCTTAACATTAAGTCTAAAACCGTTGGAGATGGTCAGTACGGTTACGCACGATGGGCCACACAGAAAGAAATTGAAGAAACCTATCAAATCATTGCATATGAACCGCAAAAATGGAGGCAAGGCATCAATTTACCACCTGAAATGGAAGGATCCACCGTACTGGGATATATCGAAAAGAACGGACAGATATTCGCAAGAATTGACACATCCGACAGCCATACT
>WSSedL1CaDRAFT_10000202_pt1 | contig 41201 bp, 36 predicted proteins | sample WetSurSL1Cattail_FD_9464 | JGI IMG/M metagenome (IMG submission 9464)
TTAATGAACGGCATTATTTTGAACTCCTCTATTTTTAACATGAATCCGGCAAGTAACTTTCAGATTCACTTAAAATGAGAACTTGCCGGATTCTGTAGAAAACCCCGATCCGGCCAATTTTTCTGCGTCACCGCAGGAAAATTGCAATGTACTTGCCGGATCGAGGTTTAATGCAGCCCGGATTATCGGCCCCTCTCTGGCTGGTTTTATGATCGCTAAATTAGGGATTGCCCCTTGCTTTTACATTAACGCCGTTAGTTTTGTTCCGGTAATCGCCGGTATCGTGATGATCCGGATCATTGAGCCTCCCGTGTCCTTGCCGACAATACCGGAAAATCGAAATATCCGGTTAGAGATCAAAGAGGGTCTGCTTTATGTGGTCAAAACTCCGGTAATCCTAATCATTATGACTTTATTAGCGGTAGTCAACATCTTCGCCTTCAACTTCAACGTGTTAATACCGCTCTATGCCCGTAGTGTTTTTAAAATTGGGGCGCAAGGCTTCGGCGTGCTCATGGCGACCAATGGAATCGGCGCAGTTCTTGGCTCCATTATTCTGGCTGCCCATAGTGGAGATAAGCGGCAGCAACCTAAAAGAATTGTTTTGGCCGCAGGCTGTATGTGTATTTTTGAATTATTGATGGTACCGGTCCATAGTCAACTACTGGCAATCCTGTTATTAGCCCTGGTCGGCTTTTCCATGATCGCCTTTACCACATCGGTAAATTCACTAATCCAAGTACAGACACTGGATAACATACGCGGCAGGGTCATGAGCATTTATACCTTAGTATTCATGGGACTGAGTCCCATCGGCAATTTTTTCAGCGGCTGGGCCGCTCATATCTGGAACGCCCCGGTTAGTCTGGGATTGGGAGCAGTCATCTCTCTCGGTTTCATCATCTTACTAATTATCCGTTATCCGAGAAATCTTTTCTCATAAGAATCGCAATCTCCTCGTCACTGAGCTCCCGGTACTCTCCCAACTCCAGTGCCGGATCAAGGCAGAGCTCGCCCATTGCAATTCTCTTTAAATAGACCACTTTCTTATCAAGCGCTTGAAACATTCGTTTGATTTGATGAAACTTCCCTTCGTGGATTATTACCCTAACCTCACTCAACTCGCCGGATTGAAGCAGTTCCAACTCTGCGGGTAGAGTCCGGTAGCCGTCATCAAGTAAAACACCGTCCCGGAATGCCGCAAAATCATCGGGTCCAACCGCTCCGGTAACCCGCGCCAGATAATATTTGGGAACATGCTTCCTAGGCGTAAGCAATTGATGACCTAACTCTCCGTTATTGGTCAATACCAGCAACCCTTCGGTATCCTTATCCAGACGGCCGACTGGAAAGATTCCTTTATTCCGGTATTTGGGGTCAAGCAAGTCCAATACCGTCCGCTCCCGGTCATCATCAGTAGCCGAGATCACTCCGGCCGGTTTGTTAAGCATCAGATAGATAAATTCCCGGTAGCGGATCACTTCACCCCAACAGGTTACTTTATCTTGTAACTCTGCCACCCGATAGCCATCATCACGAATGATTTGATCATTGACGGTAACTTGGCCGGCCCGGAGCAATTTCTTCACCGCGCTCCGGCTGCCGCAACCCATATTGGCTAAGTAACGATCGAGACGCAAGTAGACACCAACCTTCATTCGATCTTTAAATGTATTATACAATATTTGGGCTGCCATGGATCATCCGGAGAAATTTAAAGAAACGGACAATCGCCCGGAATAACAAAAAACCAGGGCACCCAATTAACTGGAATACCCCGGTATTTTACCAAACCCATTAATTATTATTTTGCTCATCGGCTGGCGGAACTGTTTGATCCTGATACTGATCCTGCGCCGTAGGATTTACTGCCGGAGCTCCCTTCTTATCGGGCGTTTCTTTTCCGGTAGCATTCTGTGCCCCTGGACCTGCACCTGCAGCTACACCGTCTTGCGATTTCGATTGATCGGCTCCTCCGGAGTCAGCCCCATCCGCTGTACTCTTTTTATCAGGGAAAAACCAGTTCCAAAGCCTATACGCGGTACTCTGCGGCACCGTATTCTCTTTGAACACTTCTTTATACGCGCCGTTACCCATCCAACCCGGCACCGCCTGACCATTCTCCGGATTGACATCGGCCCAGATAATCCCCGGCGGTTCCGGAAAATCCAGTACCGGCCGTCCATCCGTAACCCGTCGCATATATGTCCCCCAGACTTGAGCCGCGCTGGAACTACCGATATTTCCCCATTTTTTATAAATCATCGGCTGCTTCTGACTGTCATTGCCGATCCAGACCGCAGTTAGAAGATCCGGTGTATAGCCTATAAACCAGGCATTGGTATAATCACTGGTAGTCCCGGTTTTACCCGCAACCGGACGATCCCCTAATTTCGCCTGGACACCGGTGCCTCCGTTTACTACGCTCTCCATCAAAGAAGTCATAATATACGCGTCCTGCGGCGAAAGTGCCTGTTCACCGGAACTTCCGGACGAATACTCTTTCACCAGATTACCTTGTCTGTCAACCACTTTTCGTAATGCCAGCGGCTTACTATAAATCCCGCCATTGGCAAATGGCGTATATGCCGCTGCCAACTCGAGAGGGGTAACTCCTTTCGTCAATCCTCCCAAAGCCAACGGAGCCAAACCATAATCGTTCACCGATCCGCTCTTGACTAAGTTAATCCCCATTTTTGCCATTTGCTCAGCAACCCGATCTACTCCAACCTGCTGCAATAATTGCACTGCTACACTGTTGATCGACTGTTTCAACGCTTCCCGCAACGTCATCCGGCCCTTAAATGTATGATCATAGTTTTCGGGCTTCCATTCCGTACCGTCCGCCATTGTAATCGAGAGCGGTTTATCCTCAAAAATAGTAGCTGCCGTATAACCTTGCCCGATTGCCGTGGCGTAAACGAAGGGCTTAATCGCCGAACCCGGCTGACGGTACGCCCTGATACTGCGATTATACTGACTTTTACCGTAATTGCGGCCGCCCATCATGGCGAGTATTGCTCCAGTTCGCGGGTCTAATGTAATCAACGCCGCCTGAGGCTGCACTTTAGCGGCTACTGTTGGTATTGAAAGCATGGCCGCTTCGGCCTGCCGTTGATAGTTTAGATCTAAAGTAGTATAAATCTTATAGCCACCGTAACGTAACTGTTCCTCAGTAAACTTTTCATTACTCAACAGATACTGGCGTATATAGTCAAGGAAATATGCCCCGACTGAGGCCACCTCCTGGCGGTTAACCACATGCAACCCACGGGCGGCTGCCGCTTTATACTGAGCTTCCGATATATATTTCAAATCGGCCATTCGCTTAAGAACCACATTTCGCCGTCCCTTGCAAGCTTGAGGATTGCGGATCGGCGAGTAATTTTCCGGGCTTTGAATGATCCCCGCAAGTAACGCCGATTCCTCTAAATTCAAACCGCTAACCGATTTCCCGAAATAATAGCGCGAGGCTGCTTCTACCCCAACATTGCCGTGGGCCAGATATACGCTGTTCAAGTAAAGTTCCAAAATCTCTTTTTTGGTATAGACCTTCTCGATCTCTAAGGCATACGTGATATCCTCGATCTTACGGGAAATAGTTCTTTCCTGGGATAGCAGAACAATCTTGGCCAATTGCTGGGTAATGGTACTACCCCCCTCAACCGGTCCTCCCGGAATCAAATCCTTGACTACGGCTCTGGCTATTCCGCGCAGATCAATCCCATTATGCTGATAAAACCGGGAATCTTCAATTGCTACCGCCGCGTTCTGCAGATTCTTGGGAATCTTATTGATGGGAGCCCAAATCCGGTTATAATAATAAAGATTCCCAATGAGTTGGTTGTTACGGTCATAAACTGCCGAAGCCATGCTGATATTCTCCAGCTTCAACCGCATGTCCTTAGTTAGCACAGCGCCATAAGCGACCACGGAACAAAAAACGAATACGATTGCGACAATCGCTAATTTTCGTTTCATATCATCATCTCCATAAGAAACATAATATTCTCAAGTATATTTAGTCTACCGTAACACATTGCGACTGGATTGAATAGTCGAATTATTTGGCAATCAAACTAATCCTTAGCAGCATAAACTCTAAAAGCATTATCGGTATAAATGCTTTTATTTATTCGGATTAAGTCTACCATAGATTATCGAGCTCAGCTATTAAAATAACATTACATTTAAACGGAGTATCATTTCTTTGGTTCCTGACACCCGCAAATTATTTCATTACTTACCATCAAAACAAAAAAATTACCAATTTAAATTTTAATCTTTGACTGAATGTTTCACGATAAACAAATGGGGACAAGCGTTTCCACGATTGCATTACTATCGATAATTCCAGCTAAAATGATTCTATCCTAATAAATATTAGTCCCATCACATGTTGGTCCCAAAAATCGGGCGGCGATCAATCAAAAACTGCTTTTCAAATGAATACTTCGGCAATTTGTCATATTGATAAACTCCTACCCATAGTATCTTATACGGAGGAAGTTTGTTGTCATGAAAACCCGCCCTAACCTGATCAACTTTTTTTACCTGGTCGGTTCCGGACTGATCGTCCAATTGGCCGGAGCGATTTATCGAATATGGTTGGCCCGCAGCATCGGTCCTGAAGGTTTAGGGCTTCTGCAAATGATTTATCCGGTTTACCGGCTCTTAAGCGGGGTAGCGACTATCGGCCTACCCACAGCATTAACCAAATGGGTTTCCGAGTACCTGGCTTGCCGACAATATCATAAAATAACCGCTCTTAAAAAATGGGCCGGCCGGATTGTTTTGATAGCTTCTATAGTCATTGGCGCTTTATTATATATGGCGGCGCCCTTTTTAAGCCGGAGTATTTTTACCGACTCCCGAATCCAGGAATCATTATATATTGTAGCTTTTGCAATACCATTCTCAGCTTTATCCGCAATTTACCGCGGCTATTTTCAAGGATGTTCTCTGATGGCTCCTACCGCAGTATCGGAAATCGCTGAACAACTTATCGAAATCGTATCAACACTGCTCTTGGTAGAAATCTGCCTCAGCATATCTCCCTTCACCAAATTTGCCGCACCGGTCTTTGGTTTGACTCTGGGTGAAATCACCTGTTTCCTCACACTCATCCTATTTTTCAAAAACTATCATCCCGGAAGTCCCCAGCTTTCAATAGTAACGCCTCCCTCCGATCAATCCCTGCCCCAGCGTCAAATATTTCGCTATTCCTGGCCAATCTTACTCAACCAGGTCGTAGTCTCCATCAGCTTGGCCAGCGAAGGAATTATCATTCCCCATCTTTTGATCAGTAGCGGCTTGGCAGCTTCCGCCAGCACCGGATTATTCGGTAAATTAACCGGCATGGCCGAACCGATTGCATACTTTCCCCTGCTCTTTGCAGCCCCGCTGGGTTCCGTCCTATCGCCTCAAGTAAGTTCAGCTTTTAAAACCAAGTCATTCGGCAAACTTTTACGGAAGATATCCCTTTTCTATCTTGCTGCTACTTGTTTTTGTCTGCTCGCTTTTATTTTAATTATGTGGTTGGCTGCTCCACTTGCCCGCTTTTTATATAACGACCTCTCTCCAACTTTATTAATCCAGCTATTAGTGATTGGCTTGCCTTTTACCGGTATCGCCATTTTGAATATCTCAATCTTAGCTGCGGTGGGAGCCACTCAAAAAGTAATGCTGTTAAGTCTCTGGGCAGTTGGTTTAAAAACCTTTTCACTCATCGTATTGACACCGTTACTTGGGATCATCGGTGCAGCCTGGGCTATTAATATCACGCAGATCTTTACTTGTCTGGCGAGTTTACATGAAGTGAGGCGGATCTTGCCTCAACCCGGCCCATGAGTTCGCCCCAGATCGCTGCCGCCATCCCACTGCCCATGGCTGCTCCTCCGGCAATAATCGGCTGATTGGGCTGGTCATTGCCAATCCAGACTCCTGCCAGCAAATCGCCGGTATAGCCGATAAACCAACCATTGGTATTTTGATTGGTGGTTCCGGTTTTGCCGGCCGCAGTTATTCCAATATTAGCCCGGATCCCGGTGCCGCGGGTAATAACCCCTTCCATCAGCGAAGTCATAGTATTGGCGGTTTCAGGTTGAATCACTTGAGTAAGGTCCATTTTACCCCGGTAAATCAAATGGTTCCGGTTATCATAAACCCGGTTAATTCCATAAGGTTTGGCATAGATCCCTTCATTGGCGAAAGAGCTGTATGTTCCGGTTAACTCCAGCAGAGTCACGCCTTTGGTTAATCCTCCCAAAGCCAAGGGCGCCAGAGCTTGATCGTTTAAATCTCCTGTCGGCACTAAACTGGTGATTCCCATCCTTTGGGCGACTTGAAATACATTGGAGGGGCCCAACTTTTCCACCAATTGCACGGCGATAGTGTTGACCGATTCTTCCAATGCATTCCGGAGAGTAATCGGTCCCCGGTACTTATTATCATAGTTTTGCGGTCGCCAGGGCTTTCCGTTCACCATAATTTCCAAGGGCTTATCAATCATTGTCTGTTCCGGTGTAAAACCCGATTCCAGAGCCGTTGTATAGACAAATGGTTTAATAGCTGAACCTGGTTGCCTGAGTATTTGGAAAGCCCGATTAGGTTCCCCCATCGTATAACGCCTGCCTCCAACCAAGGCCAATACTTGCCCGGTCTTTGGATCCACGACTACGATAGCGCCTTGGGGTTGGATCACTCCCCAGCGGTCGGCGCGCTGTTCCGGGAGAATATTAATTGCCCGTTCGGCCTGAGCCTGAATATTCCGGTCCATGGTGGTGTATATTTTTAGGCCGGAACTCCTTAGATATTTCTCACTATACCCGCTCTGCCGCTCCAATACATTAATCACATAATCGCTAAAATAAGCACCAACATAAGTAGTCCCCGGTTCGGGCAACGTCCGGATCGGCTGCCGGCTATATTCTTTGACAGCCATCGCATTTAAATAACCGTGTTGGCCCATTAGCCGTAAGACTAGATTCCTACGACCCAATGCCGCATCAGGATGGCGGTAGGGTGAGTAGTATTCAGGGCCTTTTGCTAAACCGGCAATTAATGCGCATTCCCAGGGCTTTAATTTTTGAACCGTTTTACCGAAATATACTGTAGAGGCAGCCTGGACTCCCCAAGCACCGTGTCCTAGGTAAATACTATTTAAATAAAACTCCAGGATTTGGGCTTTGGTATATTGTTGCTCAATACGAATGGCATAGGCCATCTCCCAAATTTTCCGGTATATTTTCTTTTCTTGTGAAAAAAATACGTTTTTTACAAGTTGTTGGGTAATGGTACTACCGCCTTGTACCTGACGCCGTTCCCGAATATCCTGAAATAGGGCGCGGCCGATACCCCAGAAGTCAATTCCCTTATGCAGGAAAAAACGGTAATCTTCCGTAGCGATAAAAGCTTTCGATAAATCCTGGGGTATTTGGTCATAAGCCACCCACAGCCGGGTTTTGGAGTACAAAGTGGCAACAGCCGCTCCATGACGGTCATAGATAGTGGAAGCTATTTTACTTCTTTCCAGTTCGGAACGGAGATCAAGCCGCCAAACCAGCGGATTAAAAAAAACTAAGCCGATAACTACAAAGCTGGTACTTAACAAAACCGCCAGTATGATACGGGGAAAACTGTTTCGCTTTTCCTGATTAAGACGGACGCGTGCGCGTGAGCCCCTATAATAATATTTATATTTTTTTGACATCCCCTCACCCTGAAGCATATTCTCTGCAGTGACCGCCGGAAAATGCAAAACAATATTATGGTAAAAAATGGACGCCTTGAAAGGAGTATTTGAGTCAACCTAGAAATAATAATAAAATAAGGAGACTTCACCTATGCAAGCTGAGATTAGCTACATCTTTCATAACTGTTTCGTCCTAAAACTAAACCGGAAAACCTTTCTTTTTGATTATCCAAGCGATAATTACCTTAGTGAGAACATCCGTAATGTTTTACAAGCAAAAATCCAAAACAGTGACTTATACATTTTGGCATCCCACAACCACCAAGATCATTTTAACCGCAATATTTCAGAATTAGCTGCAAATACCCGTAAAACAACCTATATCTTATCCAAAGATATTATTAAAAAGAATCGTTCCTTCGAAACAATGGCCGATTGCTTCTGTGTGGCTCCGGATCAATCTTATCGTATTAATGATTTGGAAATTTACACTTTCCGGAGCAATGACCAAGGAGTGGCCTTTCTTATCTGCTGTAACGGTTTGAATATATATTTCGGAGGCGATCTGGCCAATTGGGACTGGGGTAATCTGACTGCACAAGAACACCGGCTTTTGGTGGATTATTTCGCGGAAGTGTTGACCAAACTCAAACAAAGACCCGTTCAAATAGCTTTTTCCAATACCGACCCTCGCTTAAATAATTGGGCCGGCGCCGCGCAATTTATCGATACTATCAAGCCGAATCTTTTTGTGCCGATGCATACATTTGGAGAAACCCAGGCCATTTCCCGATTTTTGGCCGAACACCCCCAGCCGGTTACTGGATTCTTTCAGTATCATCAGACCGGGGATACCATAACGCTGGAATTTCCCGATTTGGAGGAGGACGTTTGAATGGACTATCAGGAAGAAGTTGAGTTGGGTGTCGCTGAAAAAATTGTGGGCATCATTTGGCGGAGTATCGTTGTAGGAGCCATTTATACATTAATCACCTTTGGTTTAGGTGCGGTACTTACCCGTCAAGGCGTGCCTTTCCCGGATATGGACAAACTGGGTGTGGGTAAGCTTTGGTTTCTGGGAGCATCCGTTGTAATGGCCTTCGTAATCGGGGCTATTTCCCAGATTGTTCATACATCGAAACTTAATCATATCCTGACTTGGACCATTTTGCTTTTTCTAAATCCCTTTTCAGTGAGCCTGGAGAGCGCCGTCCTGGCGCCTAATATTCTTAACGCGACCATCATTCCCGGTTTGATGCTGGTTCAATTTTTGGCGGCGCTGGTAACCGCTTTGCTGATTACCTTTTTGTTTGCTTCTTCATCAAAACAGGTTTTTGGTTCATATATCCACCGTCCCTGGTCGGTTTGGAGCTTGCGATTAGCGATTTGCATCGGTATTGCTTTTCTATTATACTCATTGCTTAGCGCCACTGACTATCACTTGATTACCCAACTTTATTTCCAAACCTATCATATCCCCTTGGCTCTTCCCACTACCGAAGTCATTTTTGCCATTCAATTCATGAAGGCCTTTCTGGTTGTCCTATCGCTGATCCCGATGATCATTACCATCGGGGCCACCAAACGTTTCATTGCGGTGATCAGTGGGATAACCTTAGTTGTACTGTGCGCTTTAAGCCCTTTTTTGCAGGTCTCCAACCTGTCCATGTTTCTATTGCTTGCCAGTTCAGGAAAGTTATTTTTACAGAATTTTTTAATCGGGATTTTAGCCGGATGGATTCTGGGTTGTCCCTCCAGGCTTGAAGAAGAAGGAATTACCACGATCGAATATCTACGGCCTATTTTGCGGGGAAGTCTCCTGAACGTCAGTCAATCCTTTACAAAACCTTTTCAAGTGCTGCCTACTACTGCTCCTGCTCCTGCTCCTGATCCGGAACTCGCAGAAAATCAAAAGACTACCGGCATTGAAAAAAAACCGGCGAAAATAGCCGGTCCTTTAGTATCTGCAACGCAATCGGAGAGCCAACCCATTAATCAAACGCCGGTTCCGATATCTGAACCCCAGAATCAAGAATCAAGTTCCGGTGAAAGCCCTTCCAACCAACCTGCTTAAACCAGCTCAAGTCCATCTGGGCTTGGTAACAAGTTGGGTTGAACATAACCGATAAAAACGGGATAAATTATTATTCAGCCTAGTTTGCTGATTGCTTCTTATACTCGATCAACTGGGAAGAAGTCAAAAAGGTATCCTGATACCCCAACTTCTGACCTAGCTGAGTGACATGCGGCGGTTCTAGATATGCGCCATATAGGACATCTCCCGCCCCAAACACCTCCCGGGTATTGCCGTTCAACAAAACTTGACCGTTCTGAAAAACAATTGTTTTTTCAAAGGTTTCAGCCACAAAATCCATATCATGAATGATGGTCAGAATCAGTCGGCCCTGAGCGGACAAATCTTTGATAATCTGCTTGATCTTTTCCTTTCCCGCATAATCCTGAGCGATTGTCGGCTCATCCAAGATGATAATTCCGGTTTGCATGGCAACCACTGAAGCGATACTTACTAATTTCCTTTGGGATAGGCTTAAATCATAAGGATGCACATTCCGATAGCCGGTCAGGCCGACCATTTCCAAGGCTTTTAACGAGTTTTCCCTGGCGATGGTTTCGGATTGACCGATATTTAACGGGCCGAACATGACCTCATCCATTACATTACTCTTAAAGATTTGATCATTGGGATTTTGAAAAACCAAACCGATCTCAGCGGCTAGCTTCGCTACTGTCACTTCTGCGATATCCCTGCCATTAATTAAAATACGCCCTGAACTTGGCCGGAGTAAACCCTTCAATAGCTTGACGAACGTGGTTTTCCCGGAACCATTCTGCCCGATAATTGCTGTGGAGACATTTTCAAAAGTCAGATCAATGCCCTTTAAGACCGCGCTTCCGGTTGGGTATGAAAAATGAAGCTTTTCTACAGTAATGGTTGCCATTTGAGTTTGCCATCGCTCCTCATCATACCAATTTTTCACACCGTTATTTAATACGCACTACTCAGAAAATACTTTTAAACCCTATTCTCCCGCTGAGGCGCAGGGGCGCGGAGAGAAGCTTATAATCATATTTATTCATGCTCTTTAACTCTGCGCGAGATTATGCCCTTTGGCATCTCTAATGTACCCCGGCTAGCCGGGGTGGGCGAATAATATGAAAATACAATTTAGGGCGTAGACCTAACTCTCGTGTCCTAGGACACGGGCTTCCGCGTTGCGGGAAGAGTAACCGATGCCTCCGCAGTCAAAAATCTTTTAGGGATCAGCGGCAACACTTACAGCGAACGTGAGGATACTCTTCCACTTGAATTAGCTATCCATTTGACTTTTAGCGAGCGTTAGGTCGGCTTTGGCCAATTTTTATCCTTTCACATGCCCTTTACCAGCCCGACTAGCCCGGGATGGATGACTATGACTACTTGCCGAATTCGGAATTATTGGCCCGCAATTGCCTATAGGTATCATCCAAGGTAACCGGATATAGGCCGCTGGTTTTATCCGTAATATTTAGGCCTTTACATATGTTGGTGAAAACCGGAGCAGTCACTCCATAATTCTCCAAGTCCGGTCTGGAAAAAACTTTTTGGGGCCGGTCAAAATCAACGACCCGGCCTTGGTGGAGTAACAGAACTCGATCCGCATATTTGGCAATTTTTTCAATTTTATGTTCAACCATAATAATGGTCATTCCCTGTCTGCTTAAACTCCGAACCGCCTTAAAAACCTCTTCCGAACCTTGCGGATCAAGTTGTGAAGTGGGCTCATCAAAGATAATGACTTGCGGTCGCATTGCAATAATACTGGCGATTGCCATTCGCTGCATCTGTCCCCCGGAAAGATCAAAGGGATTATGAGAACGAAATTCATAAATATCCAACATCGTTAACGCTTCGTCGATCCGTCGAATCATTTCCGTACGGGCTAAACCCATATTTTCCAAGCCGAAGGCGACTTCATCATAAACCGTCATTTTAGCCCCGGTCACCTGGGTAAACGGATTTTGAAAAACTATCCCCACTTTTGAGGCTAATTTACTAAGTTCGATATGAGCGGCATCCAATCCATCAATGATTACCCGGCCGCCGTAGGCGCCATGATAAAATTGGGGCACCAACCCCACCAATGCCTGGCAAAGAGTAGATTTCCCCGCCATATTGGGCCCAATCACTCCAATGAATTCCCCACTGGCAATCTCCAGGGATACGCCCTTAAGAGCCAGTTCTTCAGTCAAAGGATAACGGTATTTCAAATTATCAACCGTAACCATTATCTTTATTTCAGCCATCCAAGGATCCTCCAGACCAATGCCATGATGATGATCAGAATTAAAGTCCATTGAATGATCTTGCTATACGCGCTTTTAAATTCTTGATTTAGAAAGGTCTTCGGAACCGGTGAATTAAAGCCCCGGACTTCCAGCGCCATCGCCCGCTCCCTGGTATTAATCAGTGAATTCATAACTACCGGCCCAATTAGCGGGAAAAAGGCCTTGAGCCGGACGGCCAATTTCCCCTCAGTCTCCATACCGCGGGATCGCTGGGCATCCATGATGGTTCCCATCGTCGCCGTCATTTGCGGGATAATTTGTAATACGGAGCTTAACACATAACCGATCTTGGGTGATAACCCTTTGCGGACTAGACTTTCAATCAAATCGGATGGCTTAGTGGTCAGTACCAAGATGGCAAACGCACTAATAATATTTAAAACCCGTAGGCTGAGCCCTAACGCAAAGCTTAATCCTTCCTGATAAAAAATAAGCGGGCCAAGCCTAAATAACGGGATCTTATTCTCTGCCATAAATAATCCTTGAATTACGACAACCGACAACAGAATCACCATACTGAAACCCACCAACGGAATCACTTTCCGGAAAACTTTAGCCAATAATAGGATAACGGCGCTCACCAACAAGCAAATCACGGCCACCGTTACCGTCGGTAAGATAAATGGTACGGCAACCGCTGCCAAAATATAAAATATTTTGCTGATTGGGTCAATTCGATGAATCAGTGACTGCCGGGGCTGGTACAAACTCATGGAATTCAAATACAACCACCATCCTAATATTAAAAAGGGGCTAATCTACCGATCAGCCCCTGACAATCTTAAAGGGTTTCAGTTTTGTTGTCATTACTATAGAGAACCGTAAGTTTTTTCGGCAGCCCTTTGAAAATACCATAACTGATCATTACGGTAGCAATTTTATCCGGCAAATCAACGACAAATTCATCCAGGAAAGATGATAACCAAACCGGATTTTTATGAGCAATTAAAATCGCATAAAGCGCATCTCCCCAAATATTACCGGTCTGGCCCTTCCAAAATCCAATATTAATGGGAGTCGATACGACAGCGGATACCAGCGCTACCACAATACCGACAAAAAAGGCCTTCCATAAACTCGATACCCAGCCATTATAGGCCATAATACCGACCGCAAGCCCGATAGCCACACTGGTAATGGCGTAAACAAACGAAATCGGATCCATCGTAAGTCCATAAATAATATTGTTAATCGCTCCACAAAGCGCTCCGATAATGGGTCCGGCCAACATACTGGCGAGTACCGTACCGATAGCGTCCAACCATAACGGTAATTTTAACACCCCGGCAAAAGATTTGCCAATGAAGTTGATGGCTACTGCGGCTGGGATCAAAACCAATGAGGCGGTAGTCAATTTTAAAGACCACATTCCTTTTTTACTCATCCACTTTCTCCTCCTTAATTAGTTGTATTTAAGGAAGCAATTGCTTCCAGAGCTAAAATAATCTCCCGTTCTTCCCCGGCCATCGCGGCATTTTCCCCTTCGCCATAGTCATTGATGCCCGTATCCAGTTGCCCCTCTGCCTCATTAAATATCGACGTTTTAATTCCAATTTATTTCATTATCCAGTATCAAATACGGGTCAATACAGATCTCGTCCACCCGGACCGTTAAATGAAGATGCGGGCCGGTGGCTAAACCGGTCATACCTACTTGTCCGATGGCCTCTCCCGTATCGACCTGTTCTCCCTCAGTCACTCCGATTTTGGAGAGATGACAATATGAAGTATACAGCCCCATGCCGTGGTGGACAATAACCGTCAAACCGGTGACATTCAAATCCCCGGCAAAAATCACTTTGCCCCGGTTGCAGGCCAGCACCGGTGTTCCAATTGGCGCCGCAATATCAACCCCGGAATGCCTGCCTTCTTCAATATTATTCATATAGCGGACCCTGCCAAACTCGGTAGTGATTTTACCATGCACCGGCCAAATAAATTTACCCTTCCACAATGGCGGTAAAGCTTCCGCTTGCGCTTTCTGTCTGACATCGGTGGTGGTTTTACTATCGGTGTTGACATTGTCTAAGGTTAATATTTGTTTGCGATTTTTTTCGTTGATAACCACCCGGTCCTCAGGAAAATCCCGCTTGGAAATTTCAATAGAATAATCCCTGGTATAACTTTGGGTGTCCTTGGTAACCTTTACCGATAAGGGATATATCCCCGGTTTGGTAAAGTAAGAAGCGGCAACGAAACCCAGGTATTGATCTTTATAAAACTGCAATTGTTTGGACTCGCCCAAAAATTGCACTTCCACATTGGAATCCGGTGTTTCATTGGCAACAATTTTAATAAAATCGCCCGGTCTCATAGAGGTCTCTGAAAGCTTGATCTCACTATCTCCGAACGCAGCGGAAACCTGGCCGATAAAAGCCATTACCAGTAAAGCCCCAAGATACCAATAGTTTCGTTTCGCCACCCTTTACACTCCTTCAACCACAAAAAATAAAATATTGCTTATCTTTTAATGGCTTTTCGCCCTTTAAATGTGAATTCCTCCCAGAAGCCGAAAATTCCTCGCTAAATTCCATTCAGCCCTATCGATAGCCAGACCACGCCGGTGAGACGGAGCGGATTATAATTTGCGCACTTAAGGCACACATGATAAAATGAAGTTGTATCATCGAAAATTGCAAAACGTAAAATGGCAATTTGGCATCAATAAACATGGAGGCAAAAGTTTGTCCCACCAAGTAATTCAAATCGGAGTCAACGATCTGCTGGATCTCTTATTTCACCCCAAGGATCTGGGAACCGGCTTCTTCCCGTCCACTCGGGGCCAAGAGGGAATTCAAGGCCATCATTTGCTCTCTTCCCAAAGACCCGCCGGATATCAAAGGGAGGTTTCCCTTGAACATATCTATGACTGGCAGCAATATCGTTTAATCGTTCAAGGCCGGGTTGATGGTTTAATTGAATCGCCAACCGAAATCATCATCGAAGAAATCAAGACCACATATACTGCACTTGCGGATCTCGCCATCGATCGCTATCCATCCCACCAGGCCCAACTCCAGCTTTATTTATATTTCTACATGGCAAAAAACCCCGCGCTTAAAGTCAGTGGGCGTTTAACTTATCTCAATCTTGATGATCTCTCCGAGCGAACGTTCCCGCTGGAAATCTCTTTCGAAAAAGTACAGCAACTTTTCAGCCAGCTTGCCCAAACATTTTTAGCCAGCCATCAGCAGCGGCTGAATTGGTTAAAAATCCGTAATAACTCCATTGCCAACCTGAATTTTCCCTTTTCAGAACGGCGTTTCGGCCAAGATGAATTGATGGATACAGTAACTCAAGCCTTGGAACAAGAACGTGACCTTTTAGTTGAGGCCGCTACCGGCATCGGAAAAACCATTGCCGTACTCTACCCGGCTTTAAAACATTTGGCCCAAACCGATCGCTTTAGTCAAATCTTTTTTTTAACCGCCAAGACCGCCGGAAAGGAAATCTTAAAAAAAACCATCACCACTGCTCAGGCCGGGGGCTTGCATTTACGGACAGTTTTTATTGAAGCGAAAGAACGCGTCTGTCTCCTGCCGGGCTCCCATTGTCACCCTGCCTATTGTACTTATGCGCGGGATTACTATCCTAAATCGGAACAAGCCTTGCCGAAATTGCTGGAACAGGAATTAATCGTTCCCGAACTGGTATTATCATATGCCAAACAATATGATATCTGTCCATTTGAGTTGTCGCTGGATCTTTCCTTAATGGCCGATTTAATTGTCTGTGATTATAACTACGTCTTCGATCCCGGAGTCTATCTACGTCGTTTCTTTTTACATTCCGGCCGTAAAGACTTTCTCTTTCTGGTGGATGAAGCGCACAATTTGGCCGCCCGCGGCCGCGACATGTATTCAGCCACGTTAAATCTTCAAAGTTTGGTAGATTTCCGCAACCGGATTAGCGGCATCAATTCCAAAGTGGCTGCTTGTTGCAAAGCCGTAGAAAGCTTTTTTTCAAGTTGGCTTTCGGAGATTACTGAAGAAAGACGTCCTGGAATTCGCTTGTCCAACTTGCCTGATCTGATGGAACCCGCCTTAGAGCGTTTGGCTGCAGCAGTGGAGCTGCAATTGCGTCAAAGTATGCCGCCTGAACAACGCAAACCAATTCAAGAATTCTATTTTAATTTAACTGCTTTTATCCGCATCGCGGCGCTTGTTAATAAAGATTATGCCGTCTATGTTAAACAAGAAGGCGAAATAACCTTTCTACGACTTTTTTGTCTGAACCCGGGGCCGTTATTACGGCGTCGGATCGACCAGGGGCGTTTGGCGGTCTTTTTTTCGGCCACTCTTTCCCCGCTCAATTATTTTCAAGAATTGTTAGGCGCCGGTTCCGATTATTTGTCGCTCCAAGTATTTTCGCCGTTTCCCCGCGAGAACCGGCTGTATCTCCAAGCACCGGGTATCGATACCCGCTACCGCAGCCGCGAAGCATCCGCGCCCCAACTATCCCGTTGCGTGGCTGATTTAGTCACCGCTCATACCGGTAACTATCTGATATTTTTCCCTTCTTACACTTATTTAAAGGCAATCTGGCCTTATTTAAACCAGCATCTTAATGGAAAAGCCAATATTTATGCCCAATCCGCCGCAATGAAAGAAGGACAGCGGCGCGATTTTATCAAAAAAATCAGCGCCGCTGGAACCGAGCGCTCCAATGTAGGTCTAGCCGTATTAGGGGGACTATTCGGCGAAGGAATTGACCTCCCCGGCGAACAATTGATTGGAGTCGCCATCATTGGCCCCGGCCTGCCGGTGGTTAGCGATGAGCAGGAGCTAATCCGAATGTATTTCGACGAACGAAACGGCAATGGGTTTTTATTTGCCTATCTGGTACCGGGTTTAATCCGGGTGATTCAATCCGCCGGACGAGTCTTCCGTACTCCGGAAGATAAAGGGGTGGTTTTATTACTGGATGACCGCTTTTTGGATGAACATTACCAAGAGTTGCTGCCTCCGGACTGGTTCATGCCCGGCCGGGCATTTTCCAATCCCAATTATAAACAAGTTTTACAGGAGTTTTGGCGGAGCTAACTAGTAGATCAATCATCATTAAAATGGCAGTTTTATGTCGTCTCCACTGTTCATCCTCCGGCAATAACTCCAAAGTAATCACCGGCTTATGCTGTTCCACTCCATAATAGGTTCCCAGCGAACCCGGGGTTTTATAACCCAGTTCCTTCCGTACCGGTAAACCATTGGCCTTTGAGATCATCTCGGCTACCTTCAAAGCCGGGCCGTCGAAATTTACACAACCGAGTTCGGAATGAAAAGCCGTAATTATTCTCGGCCTAAATTGGGACACCATTTCTAAAATCGCAACGGTTTCCGGCTCAGAAGCTGCAGATTTCCCCGAGTAACAATTTTTTCCAAGATAGCCGGTGCCAAAATCTTTGGTGGGAAAGTTGCGATTGATATCAATACCTCTGGCATTGACTCGGGTACCAACTGCTAATCCATCAGGGTTGGCAACGGGCATTACCACAACCCGGCCTTGGCTATCCACCGACTGGTTTGCCGATAGATAATTAATGAGCTCCTCTGCCAACTCAACTCCCGGTTCTTCATCACCATGGATCCCGCCGATCACCAGCGCCGTCGGCCCCCCATTCCCGAAAAGAAAACTCTTGATCTTCCGCCCTTTAACGGAGCGAAAAGTCGATGATTCCAAAGTCGCCCCTCCCTCCTTGGCATCAATATTCTCATCAACTCGTACTATTGCTATTGCACAGGAATGTTGCATCTGCTGTCTCAATATCTCCACACCTTAACAAAGTAGTGGTAATTAAATATTCTAAAACCGCTCCACCTGTGCCCTGTTTTTGATTACCAAACTCCTGATTAATCGCTTTTCTGCCTGAGTCACAACAAATCTCTTGCGGTGCCACTTTAGGAATGTATACCTGATTCATGAATCCGAAAATAAAAAAGCAACGATCATCCGAAGATAATCCTTGCTTTTTATTAAAACTACGAGCAGTCGCTTAATGTCATCCGGTTAAATTTACATATTTTGTAAAACATCAATGGATGCCTATTTAACCTAACCCTTGCCCTTCCCCTCGATGCGATTTCGAATGCAACTTCAAGTGGAAGGGTATCCCTGGGCTTCGCAGGCTTCTTAAAACTCTCATTTAATCATACATGTATTTAGTCGCCAAAAGTCAAGGTTACCCTTCCACCGACATAACCCAATATGAACACTTCCCGGGGGAAGGGCAAGGGTTAGGTGCCTTTAGACTCCAAATAAATCGCCAGGATGCCTATTGACCTAACCGGTTACGGATTTGCTTTTTCAGCGGTTTTCGGCATCGCTAACGGGATTAATACCGGATGTTCTTTTAAATGTCGGTCAATCATCCCTTGAATCAAATCATTGATTTGCGGAACCGGTAAATTGATGGTTAATTTAAATTTGCTCAACTTAGCCCACCAGCTCTGATCGGTGGGATTGAGATAGAAATCGAAATCCGCCTGCATTGATCCGGTATCGGGAAATTTCAAGGATTTACCGGAGTCCTTTATCATAAGTGTCGATATACCGGAAGTTATCTGTGCCTGCCCTGCGTTGGCATCAAAGAAACGGCAGTTTATCCTATTAAAATCTGCTTCTAATGTGCCTCCGGGCACAGATTTGGTAATCTTCGGGAATTGCCCGGCGGCATCTCCGGCGACTAAGGCCTGATTCACAATATCGGTTAAATTATCATTTCTAAAAACCCGGTATTGCTTGCGTTTTTGTTTGTCAGCCCAAAACTCTTTGCCTTTCAGACTCTTATTGATATGACCGGTTGTAAAATTCAGCAGCAAATTGGTCAAGATTTGACTGGAATGCAATTTCCCTTCAATTCCCTGACAATACCCGCCAAATTCCGGAGCAGCATCCGCTTCGCCACTTACCCGAACTTCAAACCCCAGGGTTCCTGAAATATCCCTGCCCTTATCCAGTACGGTAAAATTAAGCGACAGTTTACCGCTATTCATATCAAATACTGCATCATTTAGTTTAAAGTCGTTAATATCCGGTGTCCCATTCATAACCGCTTCTTTGACAGCCGGTTCTTGCTCCCGGATCATTGCCGCAATATAATCATTCAAAACTTGGGTATTCATATGTTGAAAATTCAGTGTTGGATCTTGACCCTCGGCACCGGCAATCACAATTGCAAACAAAACGACCACGATTAAAAAGACATATTGGATACGGATACGGAAACGGAACCATTGGACCAAAACACTCCCCTCCTTTGATTGAACAAATAACCGCAACAAACAAAAATCCGGCAACTACTTGCCGGATCATAATAAACTGTTTACATACTAGGGGCTCGGCCACCGCCACGACCGCCACGCTTGGCATCGGTATTTTTACGCAAATCCGATTGTCGCTCATCCGAATCCTTCATAAACTTAGCCAACTTATCTTCAAATGTTTGTTTATTCTGGGGTGGTTGTTGTCTACGCTGTTGTTGTTGCTGTTCTGAACGCGGCTGTGCCTGCCTGATCGAAAGACCGATTTTGCCTTTATCGAGGTTCAAAACCTTTACTTTGACCAGATCATTCTGTTTAAGAAACTGATTAACATCTTTAACATACTCGTCCGCAACTTCGGAAATGTGNACCAATCCGGTTTGCCCGGTGGAAAGTTCAATAAATGCTCCAAAAGTTGTAATACCGGTCACTTTACCGTCAACGATCTGGCCAACCTCTAACGACATACTCCCACAATTCCTCCTCTTTGACTTGGCCTAATGGCCACTGACATAATATATTATAACGTATCCGGAAAAGTGTTGTCAAGACAAGCCTGCAGACTTCACCTTTTTTAAACGCAATATATGAAAATCCGGATTCATTTCGAGTAAGGAAGCGCGTTTTTTCCAATCGTTGTCCGCATAAACCGGCCTAAAAGCATTATTTATCCGGATGTAAATTTTCTCCGGTTTGATACGATATTGGGGCCAGAAATCAATCTGAATCTGATCCTGAATACAGGAACAACTGCAGCTAATCTCACCGAAGTAAGTAATCATCCGGCTAATTTTTAGTTGTGGACGTTCCCAAAAATTGCTGGTAAAAATCCCCGGGAATAATGATAAACAGCTGCCCTCTTCAATGACAAAAATGCTTCGGACCAGTAACAATAGTTGATACAGTACCTCAGGGTCATGGCCATATTCGCCGATGCCATTCTTAGTTAGAGGGTGAATCCGACCGGGGAGACTCCAGGTGTCTCCGGCTGCCGCAAAAAGCAATTTTAATAACTCGGTATAATCATATCCTTCCCGAATCAGTACCTGTCCTGCCCGGATACTGAGTGCCAGATCAATCCCTTGAAACTCAAACGGAGAGTATATGCCTCCTTGAAAAGAATATTTCTGCAAAACAAAATCCAGGGTATCTCGAACATAACTATTGCCTTGTTCCCAAAGTCTCAGGGGATAAGCTCCCGCCAAGTTATAAATTATCCCGGCGCCATAATCACAACTTTGCCGCAAAGATATTACACGGATACCCCGGCTTTTAATATTATCCTCAAGTAATCCGGTTAATTTGGACCACAAAGCCAAAAATTGCTCCTTAAAATTGTGGGACTCCTGGGTCTCCCGTAAAGCATTGGCTAATCCCTCCAATTCCCTGAGGGCTGCGCAATACCAGAGACATCTCTCGTAAAAAAAGTCTTGGCTTGAGTGCTTTTCCAAGCCAAAATCAGCGAGTAAAATCCGTTTCACTTTTTGATGCCAAATAGCGTAACCGATACGTTTTAGGGTCGACCAATTTTTTTCAATAAAATGATGATCGGCAGTAAGCTTAAAATAGTCGGCAACGCCCACCAAAAGTTGTTCCGGACGTATATCGCCGTTATGGATCAACCCGTCCCAAGTTACTTGTTTTAAACATTCTTTCAGACAATTTCGACTCCATGAACCATCGGAAAAACGGTTGAAAACAAAAATCTGGTAAATATTTGCGCAATATGGCCAGTGATTAAAAAATCTCAAATAACCTAGGCTGGCAGCCAGTAACTGATCAATTGCCGTATCAGTGCGAATCCGGTTGAGACTATTTGAAACATCAACCATTAAATTCTTTTTAGCTAGAAATCCCCGAATCCCATTAAAATTTTTCTTATCGCCAATCAATAACTTTATTGCATTTAATTCCGCAGGGAGGCCTGAAAATCCGACCAACCCGGTACCCAATCCATCCTGCGCCAGCAGTCCGGCGTTCCCTTCTCCCAACTGAAAATACTCAGTTACATCTTCCCGGATACCATCGGTGAAAAAACAATGCTGGGGCTCTTTTTCGAAGAAAATTACTTTGCTTTTATTGATTAATAAATAATTATCTTTATATTCCATTTGCCGAATTGCCGATAATCCATTGAAATCCCAAGGCCGAATCACCAGATATATGGCGCTCAGTTTAAGCTGATCTTCGGAACGGTTTACCAAACTGATGTTACAAATGATCCCTTCATTAACGGAATTGGCAAACGGTAGCAGCTGAGTTTTACAAATTCCATGCTCATAATAGCTTACGGTTTCAATGCCCGGGTCAGGAGTCCATCTTTGGAAAACTTTTTCAAACCCCCCCGGCGTCAATAGCCGTTCACCGGTATGCACCCATATCTCAAACGATAATCGCAGCCTGGAATGGAATAATACCCCCATCCGATCAATAAACAATACTTCTCCGGCGGTGCCTCCCCGGATGGCCGTCCAGTTACGATAACTTAGATTACAAAATGTGAGTCCGCCAAATACATAGGTCGGCAGCAACGGATTATTTTGCCTTGTATACCAATACGGCAAAATCCAATCCCTCATCTTATCGCTTATTAGCCGGCCGGCATCCGTACTTGACTTGACCCGGACCCGCTGCAATAATTGATTACCCAACAAGAAAAATCCCCCTGACATGTCATATTCTGCACCTGGAGAGAGATTTTCATGATAACGATTTTTACTTTCGTTGTCCAAGGCCTTTAATCAATACCCAAATCCCGGCTACAATCAAAGCCCCTGGAAATACATAATCTTTTATTCGACTGAAATATCCCAACCTTTCCATCAGGATAACCACACCTACGCCAATAATCAGCCATCCCCAGATAAAGTGAGATCTTGAGATCGAAACAGCTGCTTTTTTGTTCTCTGCGCCCTCCTCGTTCCCAACCGATTCTTCCGGGGCCGGAGTATTTTTTTGATCTGTTATCGAGACAACGATCAACGCGATAAAATAGGCAATAATCGCCGGAATCCCCATCCAAAAAATTGCCACAATCCATAGTAAACGAATTATTGTTGGATCAATATTGAAATACTCACCCAATCCGCCGCAGAGTCCACCCAAAATCTTATTTCCCGCCGAGCGTTTCAATCTATTTTGAGCCATTTGGATCTCCTATCTATCCACTTTTTTAGTCAGCTTCCAAAAGAAAAAGCTTCCCACTAATAGTGTACTAAAAAACGTATAAATTTTCCATAGTAAAACAAAAGTCCCGATTCGAGCAGCTCCGGTTAAATTCTTAAATAAATAGACCAGTATTAATTCAGAGCCGCCACTTCCCCCGGGAGTTGGGATAAAGATCTGCGCAAAATTAAACAATAATTGCCGGCCGATGAGATCAAAAAAGGAGATGGTTTTGGCCATCGCCCAGAATATCATCGGAGCTATAATCAGATAACAAAGCCAGTAGAAGACGACAGCGGCAATGGCCCAAACCATAGTCAACGGATGTTGCTGGGATAACAATGACCATCCCTCTTTAAACTGGTTCCACTCATGGTGCAAATGTTGACGCCAATCTTTGTGATTAATGAATTTTCGTAGCTTTACTATCCAAGACCATTGTCTGACCCTTAACCAAAGTTTGCTGTGAAAGAACAAGAACCAACAAATGATCACCCCGCCTAAACTAATCCCCAATATGGTAAAGACGGGTCTTATCTTGGTGAAATGCCAATTATTATTGGGGATAAGCTGAATATTTATCAGCAAGGCAACCGGAATCAGAATCAAAAACATTAATGTGTTCAACCCTAAATCTACCACCGTTAGTACGGTAGCAACGCCTATCGATATGCCTTGCTTATGCAGCAAGTAGATTTGCAGTGGAGTCCCTCCTGAATTAAACGGTGTAACATGTGCGATAAAACAAGTAGCCAGATAAAGCTGTAAATAATAAAAAAATTTTAGATGAATCCCCATACTCCGCCCGATAATATACATTCGTGAAGCTTTGGCCAGCCACATCAGAAATAAGGCTCCAAAGCCCAGCGCGATATAGAACCAATTAATTCCTACAAAACTTTGCCGCAATGGCACCTTGACAACAACTCGAAAAATCAGATAGATACTAACAATGCTAAATAGCAGTGTATACCAAATGCCGCTACCGACTTTACGTCCTTCCCGCATACGACGCCCCCCTTTGTTCTCCAGTAAAAAAGGGAAGCAGAAGCAGTTCCCTAACCACACTTGTTAATTCATTAATAGTAATTGCTTCCATACAGTAGGCTTTTGAGCAACGGGGCACATATTGCCAAATACCTCCGCCAAACCGATAACACGGACTACAGGATAAGCCCTTATAAATGAACCGGTGAAGCGGTGCCCGATAAGGATAAAACTGCCTTGGATCGGTCGGGCCAAACAGTCCTATAGTCGGTATATGAAGTGCTGCCGCCAAGTGTAAAGGGCCGGAATCATTACCGATGAAAAGCGAGCACTGTTTCAGCAGGGCGGCAGTTTCCGCCAGTTTAAGGATGCCAACTGATGAAATAATCCTAGGAAAAAGGGATTTAATGATCAATGATTCTTCCACATCCTCTTGACCGCCAATCAATACAACCTGCAGCCCCAAGGAATCCGTTAAAAAACGGATTGTCTCAATAAAATTAGTAAGCGCCCAGCGTTTGCGAATGAAAAAATGTCCGCCCACATGAACCGCAACTAAGGGTTGTTCTCCGGAAAACGCGGAACTCCGCAGAAACAGTTCAATTGAATGTTCTTCTTGACTTCGATACCAAAATTCGGTTTCCCGTTCATCACTATCGATACCGATTATCCGTAAGACATCCTGGCACATCTCCACCACCGAACGATCCGCCTTAATAGCGGTGAGGGTAAAATCACTCCAGACCGGAGTGGCGCAAAACCTGGTAAAAAATCCTCCCCGCTGTGATAAACTAACCGCCAAATCAAATCGTTCTTTGCGAACCTGGGTAAGCATTCGTAATAAATCCCATTTTTCGTCGGCGGCTTTCACCTGTAACTGCCAAGGATTATATTTTAAAACTTGCGCCGCTATAGGACTGGCTAAAACAACAATTCGAGCCTGCAAAAAGTGCTTCCGCAAAGCCCGAATAGCCGGTATTGCAAAAATAGTATCCCCTAGAGGGCTTAGACAAAGAATAATTAGCCGTTCTAAGTTTTCGTGGACCGTAACGCTCGCTCTCCTTTGCCGCTGCCGGATGGCAAATACTAATTCTATTTAGGTTCCTCAGCTAATTGGAGATATATACGGCTGTCTTCTAGGATTCGATGAATATTTCAGGCATAAGAGACATAGACTAAATTATCTGTGTTCAGGAGGATATAAGTGTGTGGAAAACAGTGTCGAAACCAATTGACCCGGAGCCGTTACCAAGATGCAACACCCGCGTCCATGTAGATCACCCCACAGCGGGGCTGGTATTTCAGACCAATCTGGCATTTTTCCTGTCAAAGCTATACAACCCATTATCCCCTTTGGTCATACTTTGTATTGGCACCGATCGTTCAACCGGGGATAGTTTAGGACCGTTAGTCGGTTCAAAACTTCAGGGCTTGGATCCTCAACTTAAAATATACGGAACGTTAGATGACCCGGTGCATGCGGTCAATCTGCAGGAAAAGATCGATCAGATCCTTTGCTGCCATAATAACCCTTTTATTTTGGCAATCGATGCCTGTTTAGGGCGCACGGAGAGCATCGGTTTTATTAGTATTAAGGAGGGCCCTTTACAACCAGGGACCGGCGTAAATAAAAACCTCCCTGAGGTTGGCCATTTGCAAGTCATTGGTATTGTAAATGTGGGCGGCTTTATGGAATATATGGTACTCCAAAACACCCGGCTAAGCTTGGTCATGAAAATGGCCAACATTATCAGTCAAGGAATCATCCACGAGATCCAAAAATTTCGGACCATAGAACCATCGTTAGCTGAAGCCGCACCCATTAACGAAACGTTGTATCTTTAGGGGCCCTGAGATTGGATTTTAATCTCTATGGTAACTATCTGCATAAAAAAAGCTCCCTCGCGGGAGCTTTACGCTTTTAAGTTTTTGGATTTTTAAACAATAGCCTTTTCGGTTTCTTTATCAAAAAGATGAATCATACTGGCATCAAAGACCACCTGATGCTTTTCACCATCGGTAGCCGTGGTGTGAGACTCCACACTAGCTACAAATGAATGTTCACCTACAGACATATAAAGATAAACTTCTGAACCGATCAATTCGGATACATCAACTATACCCGTAATAATCTCATCGTCTTTCGCATCCGCAACCGTTTCGCGATCATTGATAGCTTGGGGACGAATACCGAAAACCACCGGTTTATTGATGTATTCTTTGATATGTTTGAACTTTCCATCGGGAATTTTAATTTTGAAGACTTTGCAGTCGACAATCAGCTTGCCGCCTTCTTCTTTAATCACGGCATCCAAGAAGTTCATTGGTGGTGAGCCGATAAATCCTCCGACAAACATATTGGTGGGGTTATCATATACATCCAATGGTGTACCCACCTGTTGGATAAATCCGTCTTTCATAACTACCATGCGATCGCCCATCGTCATTGCTTCCGTCTGATCATGGGTAACATAAATAATGGTTGTCTGTAAACGGTTGTGCAACTTGCTGATTTCTGCACGGGTTTGAACGCGTAACTTCGCATCCAAGTTAGACAACGGTTCATCCATTAAGAATACTTTAGGTTCCCGAACAATGGCACGGCCTAAGGCCACCCGCTGTCTTTGCCCACCGGAAAGGGCTTTCGGCTTCCGGTCGAGTAGATTCTCAATGCCTAAAATCTTGGCCGCTTCTTTAACACGGCGATCAATCTCGCTCTTAGGAAATTTGCGTAACTTTAGACCAAACGCCATGTTGTTGTATACATCCATATGCGGATAAAGGGCGTAATTCTGGAAGACCATCGCAATATCGCGATCCTTAGGAGCCACGTTATTTACCAGGGTGTCCCCGATATAAATATTTCCTTCGCTAATTTCTTCCAAACCGGCAACCATCCGCAAAGAAGTGGTTTTACCGCAACCGGACGGACCGACAAACACAACGAACTCTTTGTCCTTAATCTCCAAAGTTACATCTTTAACTGCGGTTACTCCACCCGGATATTTCTTAAACACATGCTCAAAAATAACTTCTGACATCGATTAAACCTCCTGAAATTTAATCATTCATCGCATTTGCTTATTTCCCGGCAGTCAAATTTACCGGGAAACCAACCCGGATTGAATTCGCTATTCAACCTTCCGGGAAGGCAAATTTGGATTAAATTTTCGTCCTCGAGAGCTTCGGCCTGCAGACCTCTGGCCACATGGGCCAATTAAATCCCCAAACGTCTTCAGGAATTCAATACTATATATTCGACATTTTTTTTGATTTTCCTGCACTTTTTTCCCACCGTCAGACTCTTTTTCGTTGTTCATGAATCCGGCAAGTAACTTTCAGATTTGCCTTGCATCCGAACTTGCCGGATCGCGGATTCTATTTAAATGTCAAGGATTCCAAAAATCCATTCTTTCCCTGTTTCTGTTCCGGTATGAACTGACTTTATAGTTGAAATACTAGCAACGTAAATCGGCAAACTCGGATTTGCAGGTATTTCCTGCGCACACTCGCATCAGCTTGATAAAGGAGGTGAATATCGATGTCAAATCTAACACAAATGGAGTTGAATACAATCAAAGAATTGACGGCGATGGAAGACGTCAATGCCAAGAAATTTCAATTATACGCTCAGAATTGCAACGACTCCCAATTGCAAAGCCTTTTTAACCAAGAGGCCCAGCAAGCTTTCAGCAATTCCAAAACCCTGATGAATTTCTTATCTTAATGAATGGAGGAGATAGTAAGTGTATACCGAACGCGAAATGGTATTAGATGCTTTACAAATTGCAAAATCCGGCGCCGTTAAATTGACTCAGGCCGCTACGGAAAGCAGTAATCCGGCGCTAAGACAGACATTGCTCCAAATGCGGAATAATTGTGAACAGTCCCAGCAGCAAATCGGCCAGTTTGCCCAATCCAAACGTTTTTACATACCGGCTCCGCCTGCAGGACAGCAAGATGTGGCCTCCATCAATCAATTTTTACAACAGTCCGTCAATCAACCGACTTTGGTATAAATTTTTGCAACACTCAGGCTGTCTTTCGGTTCTTGAAAGACAGCCTTTTTAATTTTAACCGAGATACTTTTTTCCCAAGTCTTTTGCTATTTTTTCACCTTCAGCGAAGAATGAATTTTCAAATTCCATCGTTTTCTCTCCCTAAATTATCTTTCAATATTTGTCTAGGGACGTTCATTATTTTCTGCAATTTAAAACGAAATCTCTTTGCTATTCTCCATAAAGTCCTGCTCGATATCTTTATAATACCGATCCTGACTTCGATACACCATAAAAACCTGTTGTACGCCGTTTCTATATTCATTTGAATCCAACCGCTTGATACATTTTCCGAGCAGGAATAAAGAAATATTATAAAACTCCCGGTACTGCATTTTACGATCCCAGGTATTCTTTTAATAAAATGAAGGTATTCTCAATTCCTTCGTAATGGGCTCTTTCATAGCCGTGGGAGGATGCAATACCCGGCCCGATCAAGCCATGTTTTAGATCATACCCCGCGACAAGGGCCGCATCCACATCCGAGCCATAAAAAGGGTATACGTCAACCGCATAGTTCAATTTTTGCTCCTTGGCTATTTCGATGAACCGATTGGTTAAATCATAATCATAGGGCCCTTTTGAATCCTTGGCGCAGATCGATACCTTAAACTCGTCCGTTTCCAGGTCATCTCCCACTGCTCCCATATCGACCGAAACCATTTCGATCACTCCATCCGGTATCGCTGCGGACGCTCCATGGCCGACTTCTTCATACGTAGTAAACATCAGATATACTTTTCGCTTCAATGGGATGCCCTGTTCCTTAATATATTTTGCCAATGCAATTAAAATCCCGGAACTTGCTTTATCATCAAGATGGCGGCTCTTGATAAACCCACTCCGGGTGTATAGGGTCCGCGAATCAAAAGACACAAAATCCCCGGCACTGATTTCCAACCTTTTTACATCTTCTTTGGAGTTAACCTTTTCATCAATGACCAATTCAATGTTAGCATCATCCCTTTTCAATTCGGATATGGTCTTGCACGAGGCGACATGAACGGATGATTTTTCAATCTGAATGGTGCCGGAATACTCCTTTCCGGTGCGGGTATGGATGGTGCAGTTTTCCGTTTCAATATAATTTTCGGGAAAAGAACCGATCTTGGAAAGTCTAAGCCTGCCGTTAGGCTTGATTCCCCTGACCATAGCTCCCAAAGTATCAATATGGGCGGCCAAGAGTAAACCATTTCCCTCCCCGCCCAAGTCGACCAAAACCGCTTTTTTATTGGTCAATACCGGTTGATATCCCCACCGGGCCAACTCACTCAACAGATATTGTCCGGCTTTTCCGCTAAAACCGGAGGGACTTGGGATATTGCAAAGATGAATAATTTGTTCGACTGCATAATCAACATAGTTTTTCATGAGCATACCATCTCCCATAACAATTCAATCAATTTATCCTGCCTGCCGCTTTGCTTCTATATAGCTGCTCGTCCGTCCAATCATAAATACAATTTTTCAGCATCAAACGTTCTTGACGGATGGGGCATCATAATACTGTGAAGCCCTTTCCTGCCAATAAACCTTCGAAGGCTATTCCCGAATCGGTGTTCTCCTCATAAAATTAGTTCCCTCCGAGACTTTCCTAAAATTAAACTTTTCATAGAACAGCACCATTTGATCTCGACAGCACAGTTCTACCCGCTCAATGTCTTTTAAGTATTTATGCCCAAGTAGAGTCTCCAACAAAATCCTGCCGTACCCCAAAGCTCGATAGTTTTTGGATATCATTACATCATAAACTGTCGCTCGATAAATACAATCTGATAAAAACCTGGCAAAACCAATAATTTCCTTGCTGTTTTTATTAATGAATGCAATGATGTTACTGTTCTTAAGCATTAATAATACATCTTCCATCTTCCGTTCTTTTGACCACCATTCGCTTCGATACATCTCCAACAACTGATTGATTTGTTCTTCCGAAAGCGTGTCGACTATGTAAAAATCGTCACTCATTTTATCCCCTTCTTTATTTTTTTAGGGTTCTCAATTAATTCCGCTTTGTTAAAATACTAATAAGCTCCAGTTATGATTGGGCCTAAAAGCGACCCTATCCCTGCAAGGGCATTAGCAGTGCGTTGCCGGTCTTAAATATTAACCGCGGATGCTTCAGCTACAGCTTATCACAAATATCCGCTCCATTTATCTTTCTAGTCTTTCAGCTTCTTTCAAAAGCCAATGAAAAAAGAACGTCCAAGAAAAAGGGCGCTCTTTTAATGACGATAGTGCGATACTCTTGCAGCTTGATTTACCCTTTTTCATTGATCCTGGACCTTACTCTTGAAAATACTTCATCATGGGCATATCGACTCTCGGATGACTCGGCTTCCCTATCAGCTTCATCAAGTTTAAGTTCAGTATCCTCTGTTAACTCTGCATATTTTTTTCAAGGCTTAACACAACCATTGAACCATAACCGTTTTTCGTTAAAAAAACCGGTTGACCTCCCTTCATAACTAATTCCTCGATTTACTGTGAATTTTCATGAACCAAATCATTCATTTTTGCCAGTAGGGAAAACTTTCTAAAGCTTTAACGGGAATGGAACGCCATCTTCTCAATGGCTTCGGCAACCCCGTCATGGTCATGATCGGCTACCACCAAATTTGCAACTGCTTTCAATTCCGGAACGGCATTCCCGATCGCGACTCCGGCTCCCGCCCATTCCACCATGGAAATATCATTGGGCGCGTCCCCAATGGCCATCACTTCCTCGGGTTTCAAGCCCCACATTTTGGTGACTTCTTTGAGGGCATTTCCCTTGGATACACCGGGCGCTAAAATTTCCAGATAGGACGGTTTCGAGCAGATGAAGATCAATTGCGCCCCAAATTTTTGTTGCAAAAATTTCTGGATCCCCGCGATCTCATCCGCCCCCGCAAGACCCAACATTTTATGGGGAGCAGAGTTGTGTAATAACGGAATTAAATCATCCACCGGATGGGGGGTTACCCCGGCATTGGCGGCATATTTCTTACCCCATTCCGTTAACCCCTCCATATAAAGTTGATCATCCAGATAGACATTGAGATGAATATTTCTGGAGCGGAACAACGGAACCAGCTCAAGCGCAAGTTCACTGGGAACGGGATTGTGATAAAGGATTTGGCCGGACACTGCTTCCTGGATAATCGCTCCGTTATAAGCGATTAACGGCACGTCAAGCTCTAAAGATGTGGCATAAGGTTTCATTGACTGGGCCATCCTGCCGGAAGCCAGCATCACTTTAATTCCGCTCCCGATTGCTTTTCGGATAGCGGCTTGATTGGCTTCCGAAATACTCAAATCACTACTTAACAAAGTATCGTCCAAATCCATTGCAATGCATCGAATCATGAGGTCCTCCCTGATTTTATTAAATCGATTCCAGTTGCTCCTTGATGCTTTCGGCAATCTTCATATTCATCCCGGGAGCCTGTGCCAATTCCTGTAGAGTGGCTTCCCGGATTCGTTTAATCGAGCCAAAATGTTTTAAAAGCAACTGTTTTCGTTTAGGCCCGATTCCGAGTATTTTATCCAATTCTGACTGCACCGTCTTCTTATCCCGTAAACTCTTGTGATACGTGATTGCAAAACGATGCGCTTCATCACGGACCCGTTGTAGCAGACGCAGCGCTTCGGAACGACGCGAAAGGCGTATGGAATCCTCTTGCTCCGGTAGAAAAATCTCTTCCTCTTGCTTGGCAAGGCCAATGGTAAAAATATGCGTGAGGCCCAATTCTATTAAGATCTCCATTACACTTGAAAGTTGGCCTTTACCGCCATCGATCAACAGCAGATCCGGAAACTTGGCAAATTTTCCGGACTCGGTCTGCACGTTCTGCCGTTCTTCAAGACCCTTACGAAAACGCCGACGCACTGCTTCCTGAAGCATGGCAAAATCATTGGGGCCCTCAATGGTGCGGATTTTAAAACGGCGATAATCGCTCCCCTTGGGCACTCCGTTCTCAAATACCACCATCGATGCCACCGCCTCTTGCCCTTGGGTATTGGAAATATCGAAACCTTCAATCCGCATAGGTGTCTTATCCATTTTCAAGGCGTCTTTTAACTCATTCAAGGTCTCAACAACCCTGGTTAAACTTTGCCGCTCCCGATTACGCTCCTGCTCGAGCAAAATTTTAGCGTTTTCATTGGCCATTCTCACCAATTGGAGTTTATCGCCTTTTCGAGGTACTTTAAGTTCCACCAAAGAACCTCTTAAACCGGATAGCCATTTTGCTACCGCCGGTGCCCCAGCCTCATCGAGTCCCAAAGGCAGCAAGATCTCTTTGGGAATGAACCCTGAGCCATCGTAATATTGAGTTAAAAAAGCCTCCAATACTTCTGCCGGATCAGTCTCCGACCCTTCCGTAACCTGAAAATATTCCCTGCCGACCATCTTGCCCTGACGGACTTGGAAAGTTTGAATCAGAGTACCTTGATTATCCTGAATCAGGCCAAAAATATCACAATCATCCATGACGCTGGAGATCACTTTTTGTTTCTCCAGCACCCGTTCGATGGCCTGGACTTGGTCGCGCAGTTGCGCCGCCCGTTCATACTCCCGTTTAGCGGCGGCCTGATCCATTTCCAGCCGTAACTTTTGTAACAATTCTCCTTGGCGTCCCTCTAAAAACAAACATAACTGGCCGATCATTGCCCGATAAGCTTCTTTGCTGATTCCGCCGTGACAAGGCGCCAAACAACGCTTAATATGATAATTAAGGCAGGGACGTTCCGGTTTCTCCCGCTCCAAATCAAGCCGGCAACCCCGAAGCGGAAAAATCTGCCGTAAAAGCCGCAGCGTCTCCCGGATGGCGACCACTTCCGTATAGGGTCCGTAATATTTACTGCCGTCCTGTTTGACTTTCCGGGTAATATAAACTTGCGGAAAACTCTCCTGCCAGGTTACTTTCACCCAAGGATACTGTTTGTCGTCACGTAAACGGATATTATATTTCGGACGTTCTTCTTTGATAAAGTTGCATTCTAAAACCAAAGCCTCTACTTCAGTATTGGTGGTGATGTATTCCAAGCGATCGATCTGTTTGACCATGGATTGAGTTTTAGGGCTTAAATTACGAGAAGATTGGAAATAAGAGCGGACCCGGTTTTTGAGCGATACGGCCTTACCGACATAAATAATTTTGCCGTTGACATCTTTCATCAGATATACACCCGGTTTATCCGGCAATAATTTTAAGTCTTCCGCTGTAACCACTTTGATCCCTCTCCGCGCGGGGAGCCGAATGGACTCCCGCTCCTCCGATAATTTAAATTAATGGCGCTGTTTTCAATATGGTTGATCCTATCGGTCTATTTTTATTCTCGCGCGGAGGCGCAGTGGCGCAGAGTTTTAATACCCATCTGTTCTCTGACGCCTTTGTCGCTATAGTGATGACGCTTTTGCGCAAGGCATTGTTCTTGGAAGTTAATTTTATCAAACAGATATCTCACCGGACGTTCTTATCCGTTCGCTTTCACTCTTAATAAATTGAGCCCCAAAGCTACAAATAAAATACCCGTGGCTTTATTCAAAATATTCGCCAATGTTATATTGCCCCGCAGCTTTTGGGTAACATGGGCTGAAAATAACGTGATAATTAACATCCAAATCGTCCCGGTACAAATGAAAGTGCCGCCAAGAATTATAAAAGGGAATACCCCATAGCTGTTCCGGCTGCTTACAAACTGCGGCAAAAAAGCCAGAAAAAANAGGATTACTTTTGGATTAAACAAACTGGTAAAAAANCCTTGTAAATATATCTTCAGCCTTTTTTCAGCCTGATGTTCTTTGACAAAGGATACTTCCGATCTGCCGAAGATGGAACGGCCCCCTAAATAGATCAGATACGCGGCGCCCATATATTTTAAAATGCCAAAAGCCAATGCCGACTTTGCGAATAGAACCGCAAGCCCAAAAGCCACCACCATTGTATGAATCAATGTTGCACTCTCGATCCCTAAAAGCGATAGGATTCCGGCCCTTTTTCCCTGAGAAATGCTTTGCCCCAAAACATAAAATGTATCCGGGCCAGGAGTAATATTTAAAATAATACCGGAGATGACAAATAGGCCGTAGTTTATGATACCGGGCATTTTAATAATGACTCCTTTATCCTAATTTTCCTTAAAACTCACGCGTGATTAATTAATTGAGTCCTTTTTACGGTATACCATTCCTTGTAAAGTGGCAATTCGTTCTCCCATTTCATTGGTTATCTTCACCGTATAGGTTCCCAACTTGGAATGAAGTGAATCCTCAACGGCTTCGGCATAAAGAACCCCTTCCGAAACGGCTTTAACATAGGAAATATTAGCATTAATCACAACCGCCACGTTCCCGCGGGAATTAGCAGCCGCAGCAATCGCCAAATCTGCCAAGGTAAAAATCGCTCCCCCTTGTACAGTTCCTAAGCCGTTCAAATGTCTGGCCTCAATGACCAATTTGGTTTTGGCGCTACCCGCTTCAGCCTCCACCAATTGGACTCCAATGGATTCGCAAAACTTATCGCGGGCAAAAAAATCCTTGATAGTTTCCGACAATGGCAAGGTAAATCAATCCCCCTTCCCCCTATACTTTATATCAATATATAGCGACTTCCTCAAGCTAAGCCATTAATCATTCGGTTGGGCGTTCCGTTGATAAACCGACTTACCGTTAATAAATGTCCGCTCACATACCGTGTAAGTATAGAACGGATGCCCGGAAAAGATAGCAACATCAGCATCCTTTCCTACTTCCAGACTCCCCATTCGATTGGATACCCCGATAATCTCGGCGGAGTTAATTGTAATTGCGCGAAAAGCTTCTTCTTCATCCATACCCTCTCGTACCGCGATACCGGCAAACAGCGGCAACCACCTGGTATCTGAGGCCCCATCGGCTTGCAGGGCCACCTTTACCCCGGCTTTAGCCAGAATTCCCGGATTTCGCAAGCTCACTTCGTTGAGTTCCATCTTCTCCCGGTTCATTAAAAGCGGCCCTACCGTAGCCCACACATTTTTAGCGCCTAAAATATCGGCAATCTTATATCCTTCGGTACAATGCTCAATCACGTAATCTAAATTGAATTCTTCGGCAATCCGGATGGCGGTTAAAATATCATCCTTACGATGACAGTGGATCCTGGCTTTGATCTCGCGCCGCAGTACCCGGCCCAGTGCTTCCAATTTCAAATCCCGCTCCGGCATCTTAAGCGGCTTGTCTTCCCTGGCTGCCTCGGCTACAGTCTGGGCTATCTTATCCAAATGATTCTGAGCCGCCACTAAAGCTTCGCGAAGCACTGCCGCATTCCCCATCCGGGTCGCCGGATAACGCTTTTTATAGTCGCCATAAACCCGCTTTGGATTCTCGCCTAGAGCCATTTTCATCGCTTCGGTACCGGGGATGGCTATTTCGTCGCTGGTCCTGCCCCAGGTTTTGATTACAATACCGGTGCCGCCAATCACATTAGCGCTACCGGGACCGGTATATACAGCTGTAATACCGGCTGAGCGCAGATCGCCAAAGGCCGGATCGTCGGGATTAATGGCATCGATAGCCCGGAGTTGCGCAGTGTTCGGATTAGTCGACTCATTAATATCCATATTGGCCCAGACCGACGGTTCACCATAGAGCGCCAGATGGCTATGAGCGTCAATAAACCCCGGCAAAACCCATTTCCCGGTGGCGTCGACTATCTCTGAACCGGGTGGTATTGGAATCCCTTTACCGATAGCTTGAATCGTGGTTCCGTCCATTATCAGGGTGCCATTCTCGATAACACCCCCGCTAATTGGTACTAAGCGGCCATTGTGGATTGCAATCATAGTAATGTCCCTTCCATTCTAGGTACTGGTTTTGATAGGTTATAAGGATAGTTCGCTTCCGGCAGACCATTTCCTGCCCGAATACTACACCTTTCGGACGGATAAGAAAACAAGGCCAACCCTTGGTCAGCCTTGCTTTTCCATACTTTTTACCTTTTAATTGTCAATTGCTAGCCATGCGTTTATACATCGCATTCCTAGCCTTAGCATCTTCCTCCGCTCTTAGATAGAGGGCCTCGGCGGTATCCGGGAATTGTTTCTTCAAAGTGGCGTAACGAACTTCGCCCATGATGAAGTCGCGGAAACTTCCGGTCGGTTCTTTGGACTCTAGCGCAAACGGATTCTTGTTTTCCAGAGCCAGATCAGGATTATAACGATACAATGGCCAATAACCGGCTTCCACTGCTACCTTGGCTTCATTTTGACTATGGCCCATATTAATGCCATGATTGATACAAGGAGCATACGCAATGATTAAGGACGGCCCTTTATACCGTTCCGCTTCCAGGACTGCCTTTAGGAGTTGATTCTTATTGGCACCCATAGAGACGGAAGCCACATATACATACCCATAAGCCATGGCCATCATGCCGAGATCTTTCTTCTTCACATTCTTACCGGCCGCTGCGAATTTCGCGATGGCGCCGGTCGGAGTGGATTTGGAAGACTGACCGCCGGTATTGGAATACACTTCGGTATCAAGCACCAACACGTTAACATCGGCGCCCGAAGCCAATACATGATCTAATCCGCCGTAACCGATATCATAAGCCCAACCATCGCCACCGAAGATCCAGATGGATTTCTTGGTGTACAGGTCTTTCATACCGGCGATGTCGGCTAAAGCGGCTTTCACATCACCACTGGCTTTGGAAGCTTCCTGGTCGATGAGAGCTTTAATTTTGTCGCCGGCTTTCTGAGAAAGCGTGGCGTCATCTTTGCCTTCCAGCCATTCACCAAAAGCGGTAGCAAGCTCGCCTGAAACATTGGCTTTGGCTTGCTCAATCAAATCAGTCAGTTTCTTACGGCGTTGGCTGACCGCTAAATTCATACCGAATCCAAACTCAGCATTATCTTCAAAGAGAGAGTTCGCCCAAGCCGGACCATGACCCTTTTCATTGGTTGTATACGGATTGGTTGGCGAGCTGCCGCCATAAATCGAAGAACAACCGGTGGCATTGGCGACCAACATCCGATCTCCGAAGAGTTGGGTGATTAATTTAACGTAGGGTGTTTCACCGCAACCGGCGCAAGCACCGGAGAATTCAAATAACGGTTTCTTAAACTGGCTGCCCTTAACGGTATCGGAATTAATGTCGATATCCGGAACCGGCTGAGTCATGGAGAAACTATAATACTCATTTTCTTTATCAGCCACTTCTTCCAACTTAACCATTTGCAAGGATTTCTCTTTGGCCGGGCAAATATCGGCGCAGTTACCGCAACCCGAGCAATCTAAGGGCGATACCTGCATCCGGAACTCATAACCGGCAAATTCCTTACCGGTAGCAGCTTTGGTCTTAAAGCCGGCCGGAGCTGCTTTGGCTGCATCCGATTTAATTAAATAAGGTCGAATCGCAGCATGCGGGCAAACGAATGCACATTGATTACATTGAATACAGGTATCGGCATTCCATACCGGTATATTAATGGCAATCCCCCGTTTTTCATACTGGGTGGTGCCGACCGGAACAGTACCGTCTGGGGTCATTGCGCTAACCGGTAGTTTATCGCCCTCTTGACGCAAAATCGGTTTGATGACATTTTTCACATAATCCGGAACTTTTTCTTCCGGGATTTCAGCGCCTGTGGTTGCGGTAGCCCAGGAAGCCGGATATTTGATTTCTTCCAAAGCTTCGGCAGCGCGATCCACAGCGGCGATATTCATATTGACAACTTTATCGCCTTTCTTGCCATAGGTCTTTTTAACAGCATATTTAATATATTCAAATGCTTTATCAACCGGAATCACATTGGCGACTTTAAAGAAGGCCGCTTGCATAATGGCGTTGATTCTTCCGCCCAAACCAACTTCGGAGGCAATCTTAACCGCATCGATATTGTAAAATCTGATTTTCTTCTTGGCAATGATCTGTTTCATGCTGGCCGGTAATTTTTCTTCCATTTCCGCCGCAGTCCAAGGAGAATTCAACAGGAAGATACCGCCTTCCTTGAGACCGTCCAGAACTTCGTAACGGGTAACATAGGAAGGATTATGACAGGCGATAAACTCAGCCTGATCAATCAAGTAAGTTGATTGAATCGGAGTTTTTCCAAAACGCAAATGGGAAATAGTAATTCCGCCTGATTTTTTAGAATCATAGAAGAAATAGCCTTGCGCATACATATCCGTATTGTTGCCGATAATCTTGATGGAATTCTTATTGGCACCAACGGTACCATCTGAACCTAAGCCATAGAATTTGCAGCGGTACGCACCTTCAGGAGCAGCATCAATTAATTCTTTAACCTCTAATGAGGTCTTGGTCACATCATCGATGATGCCGATGGTAAAGTGATTTTTCGGCTGTGCCTGCGCCAAATTATCGTAAATTGCTTTCACCATGGACGGAGTAAACTCTTTGGAACCGAGTCCATAGCGGCCGCCAACGATAAGCGGGGTTTCTTTTTTCTCCATAAATACGGTGCAAATGTCTTCATATAAGGGTTCACCAAGGGAACCAGGCTCTTTGGTCCGATCCAATACCGCGATTTTCTTCACCGATTTCGGTAGGACTTTCAAGAAATAATCCGGCGCAAATGGACGATACAGATGAACTTTAATCAGACCGACCTTTTCGCCTTTCTTATTTAAGTAATTGACGGTTTCTTCAATGGCTTCGCAGCCGGAACCCATGGCAATGATCACGCGATCCGCATCCGGAGCGCCGACATAATTGAATGGCTTGTAGTCACGGCCTGTCAATTTGTTGACCTTTTTCATCATTTCTTCAACAATAACGGGAACTGCCGCATAATATTTATTCCCAGCCTCACGGCCTTGGAAGTAAACATCGGCATTCTGAGCAGTACCGCGTTGATCGGGGTGTTCCGGATTCATACCGCGTTCACGGAACTCTTTGATTTTCTCCCAATTTACCAGCGGTTTAATATCTTCATAATCAATCTCATCGATTTTTTGGACCTCATGGGAAGTCCGGAAACCGTCAAAGAAGTGCAAGAACGGTACCCGGCTCTCTAATGTTGCTAAATGAGCAACCAAAGCCATATCCATAACTTCTTGAACCGAGTTGGCAGCCAAGAGTGCAAAGCCAGTCTGGCGGCACGCATTGATATCGGAATGGTCGCCAAAAATAGATAATGCGTGAGCCGCTAACGCTCTGGCCGAAACGTGGAATACTGCAGGGATTAATTCCCCGGCAATTTTATACATATTCGGGATCATCAACAGTAGTCCCTGAGAAGCTGTGAATGTAGTGGTTAAAGCCCCGGCAGCCAGTGATCCGTGAAGCGCTCCGGCAGCACCAGCCTCAGATTGCATTTCGGCAATCTTCACAGTTTGTCCGAACAAATTTTTGCGTCCCGCCGCAGCCCACTCATCGCAAGCTTCCGCCATGGGGGATGACGGGGTAATCGGATAAATCGCAGCGACATCGCTGAATGCATAAGCAATATGTCCGGCAGCCGTATTCCCGTCAATAGTGACTTTCTTAGCCATCAAACGTTCCTCCTCTAATTTATTTTAAGTAGTTTAATAATTAGAAAAATGTGGTAATTGATTAACAGCCCTTGTGATTCTACACTATTAATAAATATTACCTCATTTATAATACCTTATTTTCTCTTGATCTAAAAGAATTTTTACAAAAAATTAAACACCCTTACATAAAGCGGGTGTTTAATAGTTCCGGTTTTTTTATTCGGTTCTATACTGGCTCATTTTTCCTCAACTGTGATTGCCATCAATGTAAATCATTTGCGGGACCCTTTTATCAATATTCATAAAATCATCCGTTCTGTTGCCCCTATCCCAAAGTTGAGCATTGGTAACTTTTCCGATTGCAGAACCTGTAAACATGATTGTTACTAAAAATACTGTCAATGCAATACTAGTATTTCTTCCCATCCTTATTTCTCTTTCATTTAAGATTTTTAGCTATGTTTTCAATAATGATTGAGCCCATAAGTCCTTTATTCTCGCGCAGAGGCGCTGAGACGCAGAGAAAAGATGAAATATGTTTTAACTCTGCGCCTTTGCGCCTTATACAGTAAAATGATTTTAGAGCTATTAAAACAGTAGTAGCAGAGGGGGGCCTGGGGGGAGATGTGAACACTGTGAATAAGTGAATAACTTTCCCCATCCGGCAGTAAACCCTCCTTAAAAGTCGAATAAATAAAGAGCTGAAACGTTTGGGAAAGACCATGCGCCTTCGATTCTTGATATCTCCGCAGAGATTGAGCTTCCCAAACGATAACTGTGCAAGATAACTAATAGAGGGTTTGTGCTTCGAGCACTAGTATAAGGCTGTCGAAAGCACGGTTGTTCAGCAATTATCGGTTTAGGAGGCAAAAAATTATGGAACTATTTGTTGGAATTGATTGGGCAGAAGACAACCATGAAATCTGCATCATCGATACCAACGGCAATGTCAAGGCATCATTTCAAGTTAAAAACAACTACGAAGGTCTTAAATTACTGTGTGACAAACTTCGGGAACTGGCCCAGGGAGACTTAAGTAAAATAGGATGCGCAATTGAGACCAGCCGGGGCCTTTTAGTCAACACATTATTAGCCGAAGGTTTTAATGTATATCCCATAAATCCACGAGAGGTTGAAAGTCGCCGCAAGACTTCCGGCGCAAAAACGGACCGGATTGATGCTAAGATCTTGGCCAAAATACTTCGTAGTGATTTTCAAGACTTAAAAAAACTGGAACCAGATAGTGAAACGATTACAGAATTAAAGCAATTGACTCGGGACCAAAACAGATTAATTCAGATGCATACCGCCTTAATTCAACAATTACGGGATTGCCTTAAAGAATACTTTCCAGGAATACTTGTGATATTTCAAGACTTAAGCAGTGAAACCCTATTGGTATTCCTAAAAGCGTTCCCAACGCTCCAAGATGCGTTAATCCCTGACGTAGCACAGTTGACGGCTTTTTTTAAGGATAATCATATCGCACAACCGAATAAACTGGCTAACCAAATTTATAGTGAACTCCATAAACCCCAATTACAAACTCGACCAGCAATAATTCGGACCAAGTCCCGCCTTGCCACCGGATTAATTGGACAAATTGAGCCCTTAAATCAGCTGATTGAGGACTATGACCGGGAGATTGATCGGGTTTTTAAGTCCCATTCCGACAGTCAAATCTTCGCCAGTTTAAACCGTGCGGGTAAACGGCTGGCTCCCAGATTGCTGGCGGAATGGGGTGACAACCGGGAATGTTTCAGCTCTGCAAAAGAAGTCCAGGCATTGGCTGGGACTTCACCGACACCATATCAATCTGGTAAGATAAGTTGGCCTCATTTTCGTTGGTCCTGTGTTAAAGATTTTCGTTATGTTATGCAGTTATATGCATGGCAATCAACATTTTGTGAACCTTGGGCGCTTGCTTATTACAAACAAAAGCGTTCTCAAGGGAAAAAACACCATGAAGCTGTCCGTGCATTAGCAAATATTTGGGTCCGAATTATCTTTGCGATGTGGCAGAACCGTCAGCCCTATGATCAAGAGATTTTTGTTGGTGCTCAGAAGAAGCATCAAAAACAAATCGCTTAATTTTTATTTTACTTCTTGACATAGAGGGTCTCTGCGCGAGATATTCTTCTTTTTGACAACAAAGAATGTCACGATGTTTTTTTAAAACAGTTTCATTATTCTTGATTCAATTCTTGCATCTTTTCTCCGCGCCT
>WSSedL1CaDRAFT_10000203_pt1 | contig 41173 bp, 41 predicted proteins | sample WetSurSL1Cattail_FD_9464 | JGI IMG/M metagenome (IMG submission 9464)
TTGCGCGACGGTGTGGTGCTCTCCAACTTCCCCCTCGACATGGCGGGGATCTCCGACCGGCCCGCAACGCTGTCGATGTCGGGTAATCTGTCGAAGTCGGCGGCGCTGTCACTGAGCATCGCACCGAGTGATGCTGGGCGCCGCCTCACCATGGCGACCGGTGACATGGGCTTGTTGCTGCAAGGTCTGTTCGGCTTTACCAGCATGAAAGGCGGTAAACTGGACATCTCGGCGAATTTCAGCAGCCGTGCGGAGCAATCCGCGCCGGGGGACGCACCTGACTTCCAGGGCAAGGCGACGCTGCGAGACTTCCGCGTCTTGAACCAGCCGCTCTTGACGCGCCTGTTCTCCGCCGGATCGTTGAGCGGGCTCGCCAACCTGATGCAGGGGCAGGGCATTCAGGTGGACTCGCTGGACGTGCCGTTCTCGTCGAAGAACCGCGTCATCTCGGTGCATGATCTGCGCGCCACCGGCCCGGCCATCGGCGTGTCGGCCGACGGTTATGTCGATAGGCCGAAAAACGCTATCGCATTGAAGGGATCGCTAGTGCCGCTGTTCGGGCTCAACAGCGTGCTCGGCAAGGTTCCGCTGCTCGGCACCCTGATCACCTCGAAAGAGGGCGAGGGCATCATCGGCATGACCTACAGCGTCTCCGGCAATGCCGACGAACCGAGTGTGAGTGTGAACCCACTGTCGGCACTGGCGCCCGGTATTCTGCGCCGCATCTTCGAAGGCAAGATGCCCAACGCCGCCAATGCGCCGTCGAACAATTTGCCGCCCGCGACGGCGCCGGTGCCGACGCCGAAGCCGAAAGCAAAGCCGGCGCACGACGGAGATTAGGCGCCCGCGTTTCTTCTTGCCGGTGGCTATTTGGGGGCGCTGTTGCTGCGCGGCCCGTAGCCGGCAGTTGGCGCGAAATCCAAATTTTCGCCATCCGTTTGATGGACGCTCCGGGTAATGGCCTTGATCGGGAGCGCCGACAAATCGGTTTGTGCCTGCACCAGCATATCGGCCGTTATCTGTCCGTGGGACATCGCTGCAATTTGATTGAGGCTCATGGTCTTGAAGAAATGATACATCGCGTGCGCGCGCAACCCGGGAAAATCCTTGTCCAGAATGGCGCATCCCGCCAAGGTCGCCGCAATGTTTTCGATCGGAACATTCAGCGTGGAATTTGACGACTCTAGTGCCGCAACTTGCTTCGGCGCCGTGACATCCGTAGCCGTCTCAGCCCACAGTGCTACCGGCATGAGCGCAAGAGCGGCCATCAACAGGGGCATTCGCATTGATCTGGACGACATGGGCTGCCTCCTTAAAGGCACGCCGTGCGACTCCGGCTGGAGCGTTTCACGAGATTGACGAAGCGCTCTATATTCTAGCTTTGTCGCATTTTTCTGAAGGCGCTCTGTTGGTCTGACGTTTTTCGGCGCCCGTGGCGATGTCGGCAGCGACATGATTATGACCATCGTGCTGCCAACGCTAGAACCGGAATCTACTCACAGATGGCGGTAATTGGATCCATACGCCCGCGAACGGGCATGGGTAGTTTCCGACCCTGCCTTCGGCAATGCTTCTTCGGATATTGATGTTGCTCGGGGCCGCAAAGCAGATGTAACGCCAAAATCCGATGGCGTGAGAAGGGCCGCGAATAGACCCTGTGAACTCCAAAGGAGATGCTCATGCCGCTCATTACCCTTGTCGTCGTGCTGATCGTCGTCGGCGTGCTGCTGTGGCTTGTCAATACTTACATTCCCATGGATAGCAAGATCAAAAATATCCTGAACGCTGTCGTTGTGATCGCTGTCGTGCTCTGGCTTCTGAACGTGTTCGGCCTGCTTGATAGCTTTTCGAACATCCATGTCGGCAAGCTGTGACGGACGGAGTGTGTGAGCGATGACGACCAAGGCCCCCAGGGAATTTCCGGTGGTTTGCGTCGGCGGCTCGGCTGGAGGGCTCGACGCCTATGAACGGTTGCTGCGACGCCTGCCCGGCCAGCGATAACAATATTGGGACAAAGCCCACTATCGCAAATTCAAACGGGCTTGATGAGAATGTGTTTTTTCTTGCCGATGGAGAGCTTCAGCACGCCTTGGCCGGTGATGTCGCTGGCGCTGACGGTGGCTTTTACGTCGGCGACCGGCGCGTCGTTAAGCTTGAGGCCGCCCCCCTGGATGAACCGGCGTGCTTCGCTGGCCGATGTCGTCAGACCCGCCTGATGCGCGAGCGCCGTCAGCGGCATGCCGATCAGTTTGGCGCGTTCGATCTCGAACGTCGGCAAGCCTTCGGCCATCGCCCCTTCCTCGAAGGTGCGCCGCGCGGTTTCAGCGGCTTCCAACGCGACTTCACGGCCGTGGGCCATGGCGGTGGCTTCGGTGGCGAGTACCTTCTTGGCCTCATTCAACTCGGCGCCCTGTAACGCTTCCAGCCGCACGATTTCGTCCATCGGCATATCGGTGAACTGGCGCAGGAAACGGCCGACGTCGGCGTCTTCGGTGTTGCGCCAGAACTGCCAGTAGTCATAGGGCTTCAACATGTCGGCGTTGAGCCAAACGGCCCCAGCTGCGGTCTTGCCCATCTTGGCGCCAGAGGCGGTGGTCATCAGCGGCGAGGTCAGACCGAACAGCTGCGCCTCAGTCAAACGTCGGCCAAGATCGGTGCCGGAGACGATGTTGCCCCACTGATCGGAGCCGCCGCATTGCAGCCGGCAGCCGTAACGCTTGTAGAGCTCGACGAAATCGTAGCTCTGCAGGATCATGTAGTTGAATTCGAGGAAGCTGAGCGGCTGGTCGCGTTCGAGGCGCAGCTTGACGCTATCCATCGTCAGCATGCGATTGACCGAGAAGTGGCGGCCGACATCGCGCAGGAACGGGATGTATTCGAGGCGGTCGAGCCAATCAGCGTTGTCGATCATCACCGCGTCGGTCGGACCGTCACCGAACTTCAGGAACCGTTTGAAAACCTGGAAGATGCCCTTCTTATTTTCTGCGATCTTCTCGGGCGTGAGAAGCTGGCGGGCGTCGTCTTTGCCCGACGGATCGCCGATCTTGGTGGTGCCGCCGCCCATCAACACAATCGGCTTGTGGCCGGTCTGTTGTAAGCGATGCAGGGTCATGATCTGGACGAGGCTGCCGACATGCAGCGACGGCGCGGTGCAGTCGAAACCGATGTAGGCGGTGACGCACTCTTTGGCGAACAGTTCATCAAGGGCCGCGTCGTCGGTCGAGGCGTAATAGGAGCCGCGCGCCACGAACGAGCGGAGAAATTCGGATTTGAAAGCGGGCGCGGTGGTCATGACGCGGCTCCTTGCTGCCGGTTGGGGTGTTTACGGCCCCGGCGGCCCAAAGCCAATACGGAGCCAGTTCGATCAGCGGTGATCGTAGGGGTGGACCATCCGCTCGTTGACGTATTCCTTCACCACCTCCACCACCTCGGTTTCGTGCTTGTCGAAGAAGTGGTTGGCACCTTCGACGTGTTCGTAGGTGATCTTGATGCCCTTCTGGGCGGTGAGGCGGTCGACCAGCTTCTGCACGTCGTTTTCCGGCACGACGAGGTCCTTGGTGCCGTGGACGATCAGGCCGGAGGCCGGGCAGGGTGCCAGGAAGGCGAAGTCGTACATCGACGCGGGCGGGGCAATCGAGACGAAGCCGGTGATCTCCGGGCGGCGCATCAAAAGCTGCATGCCGATCCAGGCGCCGAAGGAAATCCCGCAGATCCACACGAACGACGGGTTGGGGTAGAGCGTGTTCATCCAGTCCAGAATGGCCGCCGCGTCCGACAACTCGCCGGCGCCGGAATCGAAGGCGCCTTGGCTGCGGCCAACGCCGCGGAAATTGAACCGTACCGTGGTACAGCCCAACCCGTGAAACATGTGGAACAGGTCGTACACCAAAGGGTTGTTCATGGTGCCGCCGAACTGCGGGTGCGAGTGCAGCACCAGCGCCATCGGGGCGCCCGGCGCCTTCTGCCGTTGATAGCGGGCCTCAATGCGTCCTGCGGGGCCGGGGAGGATGATATCAGGCATGGGCGGTCCAACTCCGAATCGCCGGGCTTAGCCGAGTGCCGGCTAGGGCCTTGGGCGGGGGTACTTTAGGGATTTTAAACGCAGCGGGCTGCAAATAAAATTCTATCAAAAACATGCACATAGCGATTTCGTTGTGGAGAGGTCCAGAGGAATTCTTGACCTTGGCACTCGGGAAATCTATACCGCTTCCAGGAAGCACGCGACGCGTCTTGCTGTTGTTCTTACACCAGTCGGCCCCCCGTTGCGCAAGGAAAACGAACGCGAGGAAAGCGCTCGAGCACGTATTGGAGTTAAGACAATGAGGCTCAGCACCAAAGGACGTTACGCCGTGATGGCGATGGCCGATCTGGCCCAGCACGAGGCGGGCGGTCGTCCGGTTTCCCTCGCAGATATTGCCGAACGGCAGGAAATCTCGCTGTCGTACCTGGAGCAGCTTTTCGCCAAGCTCCGGCGCAGTGGTCTGGTCGGCAGCGTGCGCGGTCCGGGCGGTGGTTACCGGCTCAGCCGGCCGTCGGACGAAGTGCGGGTGTCGGACATCATCATGGCGGTCGACGAGCCGATTACGGCGACCCGCTGCAAGCCCGGCAGCGCCAAAGGCTGTGCCAGCCAGGGCGCCCGCTGTATCACCCACGATTTGTGGGAGGAACTCGGCCGGCAAATCCATATGTTCCTGTCGTCCGTATCGCTTGCCGACGTCATCGAGAAGCGGATATTGGGCAGGGCCCAGCTCGGCCTGCCGCAAGGCGAAGGTGAAGGCGAAGGCGAAAGCGGGAACGACCGCGTCGCCGCGTAAAATACGATCCTGTCGAAAGCATAATGGCCTATCTCGATCACAATGCGACGGCGCCTTTGCGCGATGCGTCGAGACTTGCGGCCGAACGCGCGTTTGCGGCGGGCGGCAATGCCTCGTCGGTGCACGCGAGCGGCAGGGCGGCGCGGGGGCTGATCGAGGACGCGCGGGTTAAGGTCGCCGCCTTGGCTGGTGTCGAGCCCTCCGAAGTTGTGTTCACTAGCGGCGCCACCGAAGCGGCTGCGCTCGCCCTATGGGGGGCGGCGCAAGGTGCGATCGATGCCGGCGTGCGCATCACCCGGCTGTTCGTTTCGGCAATCGAGCATCCGGCCGTGCTGGCCAATGCCGCAACTGTTTCGGAACGGTTCGCGGGCTTGCGTTTGGAGACCATCCCGGCGACAGCCGGTGGCGTCACCGACATGGATGCGCTGCGAAATGCCCTCAGAGAAGGAAAGGGGCGGTCCCTGATCGCCTTGATGGCGGCGAATAATGAGACCGGCGTCATCCAGCCGGTCGGTGAAGCGGCGGCGCTGGCGGCTGAGGCCGGGGCCCTTCTCCTGGTCGATGCGGTGCAGGCGGCGGGACGGATGGCCGTGCCGCGGGCCGATTACGTGATGTTGTCGGCGCACAAGATTGGCGGACCGCAAGGCGTGGGTGCCCTGATCCTGAAAAACGGCGTGCCCTTTACGCCGCTGATTACGGGTGGCGGTCAGGAACGCGGCATGCGGCCCGGCACGGAGAATGTGCCGGGCATCGCCGGATTTGGGGCCGCGGCCGAGATCGCCATGCGCGAGACCGTGGCGCCGGTGCTGCGCGACCATTTTGAAGCCGGTTTGCGCGCAATTGTTCCAAACGTGATCATCTTCGGGGCCGAGTCGTCACGTCTCGCCAACACGTCCTGCTTTGCATTGCCCGGAATCAATGCCGAAACGGCATTGATGGCCTTGGACCTTGACGGCGTGATGTTAAGCTCGGGTTCTGCCTGCTCGTCAGGTAAGGTCAAACGGTCGCACGTCCTTGCCGCGATGGGCGTGAACGATGATGTTGCAGGGTGTGCTTTGCGCGCGAGCTTCGGCTGGTCCTCCACCGAAGCGGACGTCAAAGCGGCGTTGTTGTCGATTACCAACCTTCAGGCGCGCATCCGTTCGCGCGCCGCCGCATGAGAGGCGGAAATGTCTGCCGGTTCTGATACCAAAGACCAAGTTGCCGCTCTCGGTGAGAAGTACAAATACGGCTTCGTCACCGACATCGAAACCGATCGGGCCCCTAAGGGTCTGAACACCGATATTGTGCGGTTCATTTCGGCCAAGAAAACCGAGCCGGAATGGATGCTTGACTGGCGTCTGGCGGCGTTCCGCCGCTGGACCGAAATGCGCGAGCCAAATTGGGCGCGCCTGCGCTATGCCAAGATCGACTACCAGGATTCCTATTATTACGCCGCGCCGAAGAGCACGGAAAAATATGAGAGCCTGGACGAGGTCGATCCCAAGCTACTCGAAACCTATGCCAAGCTCGGCATCCCGATTTCGGAGCAGAAGCAGTTGGCCGGCGTCGCGGTCGACGCGGTGTTCGATTCGGTTTCGGTCGCCACCACCTTCAAGGAACGGCTCAACGAAGCGGGCGTGATCTTCTGCCCGATCTCGGAAGCCATCCGCGATTATCCCGATCTGGTGCGCAAGTATCTGGGTTCGGTCGTGCCGGTGACGGACAATTTCTTCGCCACCCTGAACTCGGCGGTGTTTTCCGACGGCACGTTCGTTTACGTGCCCAAAGGCGTGCGCTGCCCGATGGAGCTGTCCACCTACTTCCGCATCAACGCCAGCCAGACCGGCCAGTTCGAACGCACGCTGATCGTCGCCGACGAGGGCAGTTACGTTTCATATCTGGAAGGCTGTACGGCGCCGATGCGCGACGAGAACCAGCTTCACGCTGCGGTGGTCGAGTTGGTGGCGCTGGAAGGCGCGGAAATCAAATATTCGACGGTGCAAAACTGGTATCCCGGCGACGAGAACGGCAAGGGCGGCATCTACAATTTCGTCACCAAGCGCGGCGACTGCCGCGGGGCGCGGTCGAAGATTTCGTGGACGCAAGTCGAGACCGGTTCGGCGATCACCTGGAAGTATCCCAGCTGCATTTTGCGCGGCGACGATACGGTGGGCGAGTTCTATTCCATCGCCATCACCAACAACTTTCAGCAGGCCGATACCGGCACCAAGATGATCCATCTGGGCAAGAACACGCGCTCGCGGATCATCTCCAAAGGCATCAGCGCGGGGCATGCGCAGAATACCTATCGCGGCTTGGTCAGCGTGCATCCCAAGGCGATTAACGCGCGCAACTACACCCAGTGCGACAGCTTGCTTATCGGCGGCAAATGCGGCGCCCATACCGTGCCCTATATCGAAAGCCGCAATCCAACCGCGCGGCTGGAGCACGAGGCGACCACCTCGAAGATCGCCGAAGACCAGTTGTTCTATTGTTTGCAGCGCGGCATGACCCAGGAAGAAGCGGTGGCGCTGATCGTCAACGGCTTCTGCAAGGAAGTGCTGCAGCAATTGCCCATGGAATTCGCCGTCGAAGCGCAAAAGCTCGTCGGCATCAGCTTAGAAGGGAGCGTCGGGTGATGCTTGAAATCAAAGACCTGCACGCAACGGTCGGCGGAAAAACTATCCTGAAGGGGCTGAGCCTCAAGGTCGAGACCGGTCAGGTGCATGCCATTATGGGCCCCAACGGCTCCGGCAAGTCTACGCTCTCTTACGTGCTGGCGGGGCGCGACGGCTATGAGGTGACGCAAGGCTCGGTCATCTATAACGGCGAAGACCTGCTCAAGATGAAGACCGAGGAACGCGCGGCGAAGGGAATTTTCCTCGCCATGCAGTATCCGGTCGAAATTCCCGGCGTCACCACCATGACGTTCCTCAAGTCCGCGCTGAATGCCCAGCGCCGCACCCGCGGCGAAAGCGAATACGATGCCATGAGCATCTTGAAGCTGGTGCGCGCCAAGGCCAAGGCATTGCAGGTTACCGAAGACATGCTGAAACGGGCGCTCAATGTCGGCTTCTCCGGCGGCGAGAAGAAGCGGCTGGAAATTCTGCAGATGTCGCTGTTCGAGCCCAAGATGGCGATCCTCGACGAAACCGACTCCGGCCTCGATATCGATGCGCTGAAATTAGTGGCCGAAGGCGTCAATGCGCTCCGCAGCCCCGACCGTTCGATGCTGGTGATCACCCATTATCAGCGCCTGCTCGATTACATCGTGCCGGATCGCATTTCGGTCCTGGCCCACGGCAAGATCGTCAAGGAAGGTGGCAAGGAGCTGGCCCTGGAACTTGAAGAAAAGGGTTATGCCGATATCGAGAAGGTGCCGGCATGACGGCGGCGGCACAGCGCGAGGCGCGGCGGACCGAGGCGCTCGACAGCTTCCGCGTTCGCGGCATGCCGCATCGCCGCTTCGAGCATTGGCGCTACAGTGATTTGCGCGCGGTGTTGGATGCTGGGCAAGTGGCACAAGCCGGAACCGCCAAGTGGCAGATCGACAAACTGCCCGACGGTGTCGAACTGTTCGATCTGGCGACGCCGGAAGCGCCCGACTGGGTGATGCAGAAGCTTGGCAATGTCGGCAATCGCCGCACCATGGTGGAAGCCTCGCTGGCGTTTGCCGAAGGCGGCGTGGCGCTGCGCGTTCCGGCCGGACGGAAGATCGCCGAGCCGATCAAGTTGCAGATCGCGGGCCAAGGAAATTTGCGCTGGTTGATCGTGCTGGAAAAGGGCGCGTCGGCCCGCATTTTCGAGCCGCATACGGCTGACGCCGGGATCTTGCGCAATGTCGGCGTCGAAATCAGCATGGCGGAGGGATCGGAATTGCAGCATGTGCGCTGCGCGCCGTTCATGCCCCGGTCATTCGCCGTCGAACTGATTGCGGTGGAGGCGGCGAAGGACGCCAAGTATCGCGCCCATTTCGCCAATTTCGGCTCGCGCCTGTCGCGTACCGAATTGCACATTGTGCTGGGCGGCGAAGGCGCCGAAGCCCATCTTTCCGGTGTGACGGTGCTAGGGCACGACGGCCATTCCGACGTAACGACCCATATTGAGCACGCGGCGGCAAAGACTTCGTCGACGCAGCTTTTCAAACATGTGGCCGGCGGCAAGTCGCGCGCCGTCTATCAAGGCAAGATCACGGTACGCGAAGGCGCCGTCGGCTCCGACAGCCGCCAGACCGCGCGTGCGCTGCTGATGAGCCCGCGGGCGGAAGCGGACCTCAAGCCCGAGCTGATCATCTTCGCCGACGACGTCAAATGCGCCCATGGCGCCACCGTCGGCGATCTCGATGCCGAGTCGCTGTTTTATCTGCGCTCACGCGGTCTCCCGGAAAAGGAGGCGCGGCAGCTATTGATCAACGCGTTCCTTGGCGAGGCGGTCGCCGCCATCGGTGATGACGCCCTGATTGAAACCATCTGGCACGACATCGAAGCGGCTCTGCCGCGTGCCATGGAGTCGGTAAAATGAGTTTCGTTCCTCCCCTTGACGATTTTCCGATTTTGGCCAAGCCGGTCAACGGCAAGCGGCTGGCTTATCTCGACAGTGCGGCCTCGGCGCAAAAGCCGAAAGCCGTGCTCGATGCCATGACCGAGTTCGCGACGACCGAATACGCCAACGTCCATCGTGGCGTACATCATCTGGCCGCCCGCGCCACCGAACGCTATGAAGCGGCGCGCGTGGCCGTGGCCCATTTCCTCAACGCCAAGAGTTCGGACGAGATCATCTTTACCAAGGGCGGCACCGAGTCTTTGAACCTGGTGTCGTATGCGTTTCTCTCCCCGCGTATTTCCGCTGGCGATGAAATTGTGCTTACCAAGATGGAGCACCATTCCAACATCGTGCCGTGGCATTTCATGCGCGAGCGCAAGCGCGCCGTCTTGAAGTGGGTCGATGTGCGCGAAGACGGCTCAATCAATCCGCCCGCGGTGGCGGCGGCGATCACGCCGAAGACGAAACTGCTCGCCATCTCGCATATGTCGAACGTGCTCGGCACCATCACGCCGCTCAAGGAGATCATCCAGATCGCGCATGCCAAGGGCGTGCCGGTGGTGGTCGACGGTTGTCAAGGCGCGGTGCACGAGGTTGTCGACGTGCAGGATCTCGATGCCGATTTCTACGCCTTCACCGGTCACAAACTGTACGGGCCGACCGGCATCGGCGTGCTCTACGGCAAGCGCGCGCATCTGAAGACCATGCGCCCGTTCCAAGGCGGCGGCGAGATGATCGCCGAAGTGGCCGAAGACAAGATCACCTATGCCGAGCCGCCGCACCGGTTCGAAGCTGGTACGCCGCCGATCATCGAAGCGGTGGGACTGGCGGCCGCGATCAAATATCTCAAGCAATTCGATCGCGCCGCAATCAAGGCGCACGAACTCGATCTCTACCAATACGCGCGTGATCAGGTCCGCCGTCTCAAATGGGTGCGGGTGATCGGCGAGGCGCCGGACAAAGGCGCCATCCTGTCGTTCGAGACGACGTCGATGCACGCCCACGATGTTGCCACTATCTTGGATGGCGAAGGCGTCGCCGTCCGCGCCGGGCATCACTGCGCCCAGATCCTGATGGAGCGCTTCAACGTGGCCTCCACAACCAGGGCATCATTCGGGCTCTACAATACCCGCGAGGACGTAGATGCCCTTATTGTGGGTCTCGAAAAGGCGAGGAGCATACTTCTCTGACATGATCGACGACAGCCTCCGCGAACTTTACCAGGAAGTGATCCTGGACCACTCCAAGCACCCGCATCACTTCGGGGCGCTGGAACATGCCACCCACAATGCGCATGGGTACAATCCTCTGTGCGGCGATCGCATCACCGTGCATCTGGTGTTGGGCGCCGACGGCCGCATCACCGATATCAAATTCGAAGGCCGCGGCTGCGCGATATCCCAGGCGTCGGCCTCGTTGATGACCGACATGCTGACCGGCCGCACGGCGGCAGAAGCGGAAAAGCTGATGGATGGCTTTCTGCATCTGGTGAAAGGTGAAGAGGGCGTCACGGGCCTCGGCGAAGACGATCTCGAAACCCTCCAAGTGATGGCGGGCGTGTCGGCGTTTCCGATGCGGGTCAAATGCGCCACCCTGGCCTGGCACACCATGAAATCGGCGTTAGAAGGGGGCTCGCGTTCGAACGAGCCTGCCAAAACCGAATGAGCGAAGAACTGGCAAACGCGACGGTGACGGATGCGAGCCATCCACCGGCTGAGGTCGAGGCGTTTACCGCCAAACTGATCGCGGCCTTGAAGACCGTGTTCGATCCGGAGATTCCGGTGGACGTCTACGAACTAGGCCTTATCTATAAAGTTGATGTCGTCGACAATTGGGACGTTAACGTCGACATGACGCTGACGGCGCCCGGTTGCCCGGTGGCAGTGGAACTGCCCGTCGCCGTGCGCGAGGCGCTGGAAAAGGTCGAAGGTATCGGCAAAGTCGCTGTCGAAATGACCTTCGATCCGCCGTGGACGCCCGAGCGCATGAGTGAAGAAGCCCGTTTGCAACTGAACATGTATTGAGAGGCGCCGAACAAGATGGTCCGCGAACGCCCCAAAGCCGCCAAACCTCAAATGATAAGACTTTCCGATGCCGCCGCGACGCGCATCCGCGAAATCATGGCCAATGCTGACGGCCAGTACGAAGGCGTCCGCATCGGCGTCCGCAACGGCGGTTGCGCCGGCATGAGCTACGTGATGGATTACGCGACCAGCGCCGCGCCACTCGAAGAAGTGGTGGAAGACAAGGGCGTCAAGGTGTTCATCGATCCCAAGGCGATCCTGTTTCTGATCGGTACCGAGGTCGATTTCGTGCGTGAGACGCTGGGCGCGCGGTTCGTGTTCAACAACCCGAACCAGACGGCGGCTTGCGGCTGCGGCGAATCCGTGTCGATCACGCCTGCGAAGGTGGACGCGGAGTAGCGTCCGACTTTCCGATCATCTGCAAGCACAGCGCAATGGACGCCATTGCGGCGCCGAACAGGCAGGTGGGGAACCATCCCGCCAGCTTGTAGATGGTGCCGCCGAACGCCGAGCCGATGGCGCCGCCGATGAAGATGCCGGACATGAAGATGGTATTGATCCGGCTGCGCGCTTCCGGCCGCAGCGCATAAATCTTGTGCTGGTTCGACACCACCGCGCTTTGAACGCCGAAATCGAGCACCATCACGCCAACGATCATGCCGAGAATCGAATTCCACAACGCGAACGGCAGCCAGGCCAGCACGGTGATGAGGACGCCGAGCTGCACCACCAGCGTCGGCCCGCGCTTGTCGGCGATGTGGCCGGACAGCGGCGCCGCGGCAATGCCGACCACGCCAAGCAGCGCGAACAGGCCCGCCGCATCAGCCCCCAGCTTGAACATCGGCTCCTGCAGGTGCAGCGACAGAACCGTCCAGAACACCGAGAACGAGCCGAACAACGCGCCTTGGCTGAGCGCGGCGCGGCGCAACACCGGTTCCTCCTCCCAGAGATCGGCCAGCGAGGCGAGCGCCTTGGGATAGCGGATGGTCTCCAGCGGCGGATGGGTTGGCAGCTTCCACGCCATCAAAGCGGCCGCGGCCAGCATCGCGGGCACCGCGACCCAAAAGGTGGCGCGCCAATCTCCGAACCAGGTGGCGACGAAACCGGCAACTGTTCGCCCCAGCAGGATGCCGCACAACACGCCGCTCATCACGCGTCCGACGATGGCGCCGCGATTGCTGTCGCTGGCCAGTGTGGCGGCGAAGGGTACGATCTGCTGCGCGACGCTGGAGGCGGCGCCGACCACAAACGAGGCCACCAAGAGCAGTAGTGCCGTCGGCGCCAGCGCCGCCACCACCAGGGTCAGCGCCAAAATGACGAACTGCACCACGATCAGGCGGCGCCGGTCGACCAAATCGCCAAGCGGCAGGAACAGCACCAAGCCGAACACGTAGCCAAGCTGGGTGGCACTGGGGATCAGAAGCGTGATCTTGGAGAAGGGAAATGACTGGGCAATCAATGCCAGCATGGGCTGGTTGTAATAGAGATTGGCCACGCCGAATCCGGCAGCCACCGCCATGGCCACAGTCGGAATCCGGTTCGAGTCGCTTTTCATGCCGTTCATAAAGCGCAACATCTTGGCAAAAAAACAGTCGCTGAGATTTGACACCCGGGGGGCCGGAACCGTGTAATCTGGAACTGTGAACCGGGTTATGCACCATGCCGAGGCCTTCCTGATCGCCGGGCGCCGCAGCGCCAAGGCGAATGGGACCGGCGTGCTGGTGTCGCTGGCGCTGCACGGATTGCTGGCGTTCCTGGTGCTGGTAGTGGTGGCCCGCCACACGACCGAGAGGGCGATCACCACCTTGCCGCAACCGGTGTTCCTGCCGGTCGATTTGATCCGCCTCGGCGACGAGACGCGTTCGCCGCCTGCCGAGCTGCGCTCACCCATACCGCAGCAGAAAGCTGGAAAGCCGCAAGAGGCCTCCAGCCCGAACCCGCAGGCGACGTCGCTAGCGGGCAAGAAACCGGTCGATGCGTTGGAAGCCAAGCTGAAGGCGCTAGCGCGTCTGAAGCAACCGAACAGTCCGCTCACAATCGGTGAAGGCGTCGGCGTTTCGACCGTCGATGCCACGAACGGGACGCCCGGCGATGCGGCGACTTACGCCATTCGTGATTATGTGCTGGCGCAGGTGCTACGGCGCTGGACGCTGAATCTGGCGCGCGCGGCCGACCGGGCCATTGCCGTCAAGATCGCCGTGGTGATGAAGCGTGACGGCACCATTGCGTCGGCGGACATCGTCGAGCAGGCCCGTGCCAAGACCGATGCGGTTTATCGCGATATTGCAATCGGCGCGCGCAATGCCGTTCTTCTCTCATCCCCGGTGGCGCTACCCGCCGGCGATTACCCGAAGGAAATGCATTTTACTCTTCTATTGGATGCGCGCGCCGTCTTGCGGTGACGTTACTCTTTGCCGCTGCGACCCGTCTCTGCGTCCGCCAACATGCCGTGGCTCATCAAGTCGGCCATCAGCGTGAAGACGTAGCGTTGCTCGGGGGTGCGCAGACGACGTAGAGCTTGCAGCAGAAAGCGCTCTTCGACTTCCGCCGTCGAGATGCTTGGTGTGCTTTTCCTCATATCGTTCAGCCCCTGAACTATCGTTTCGATACCTATTACGTAGGTATGCGTTGGCGCTTGTGCAGGGGCGGGATTGCGGCGGAACGGCGGCGAATTTGCACCGGTTTTCGCCTTTGCGCGCCTGATCAGACACTTCCGCGATGAATTGGATTTGCTCTGAAAAGCCCGAAATATTTTGCGCGGAATATATTGAAACCCGGAAAGCCTCGCCTAAACCGTCAGGGCAGGTCGCGCGCGACGCGGAATCCGGCGAGCGTCGAGTAGTCGAATTCGCCGCCGCTCTCATCGGCTCCGACGCGCGCTGCCGAGCGCACGAACAATGGCACGTTGTCCCACGATCCGCCGCGCAAGACATGGCGCGTGCAGTTTTTCTCCGCCCACGGACGGGCGTCGGTGGGCGCACCGATATAGCCTTTGTGCCAGCAATCTTCCGTCCACTGCCAGACGTTTCCCAGCATGCCGTAAAGCCCGAACGGATTGGGCTTGAAGCTGTCGATGTTAGAGAGAGCGTGGAAATCGTACGAGCTGCCGCAGCCGTTGCAGTTGGCGTTGTCGGTGCCGATCGCGTCGCCCCACCAGCGCGCCGTGGTGGTTCCGGCGCGGGCGGAAAATTCCCATTCGGCTTCGCTCGGCAGGCGATAAGGACCGCTGCGGTTCGGTAGGCCCGGCCGGGCTTCGCGTACTTTTTGATTCAGCCAATCGATATAGGCGTGGGCATCTTTCCACGAAATGCAACTGGCCGGCCAGCGCGCCGGTTCTTCGTCGTAAGGAGGCAGGGCGACGCCTTTGTCCGGTACGCGCCAGCGCATGTTGAGAATGCGGTTGCACGGCTCGGGCTGATAACCGGTGGCGCGCAGGAAGGTGAGATAGTCCTCGCTGGTGACGTCGTATTGGGCGAGCGCGAAGGCCTTCACCGTCACGATGCGCTGCGGGCCTTCGGCATCGAAGCGGCCGGGTTCGCGCGCCGGACTGCCCATCACGAACTTGCCGGCCGGAATACCGATCATGTCGGGACAATTGGGGCACTCTTTGAAGGTGCGATCCTCAGGTCCGGCACCCGCGGCGGCGGCCAGGAGGATGATGCAGGCGGTACGCACAAGAAAACGCGCCATGAGGATCTCGCGGGTTTCACGGACAGCAGACATTTCACTTCGAGGACGTTTTGCCAAGCCGCCTATAAGCGCGCCAAAAGCGGGCGTGGGACACGTCCGCTTTCAGGGGGTACGCCCCAGAAGCGCGGCGCCAGCGAGCGCCGCATTCAAGCGGCGGCAAGACAGGCACATTGTGCTTCCCTCATCGGGCCTAGAGTGCATGCAAGCCGAGGCACCCATACCCTGGATGATCTATTGCGTCTTTCACGGATCCGCGTCTTCGCGACACACGCTTCGCCGCTGCAGGTCAGGCACCTCCAACAAAAACATCACAGTCGATGTGGGGAACGTACAACGAACCTTCAAGGGGGTGCGACAAACTATACGATGTTCGGATCGAGACGCGGTTGCAGAGCTGGAGCGGGGGTAGAGGCCGGAGAGGGCTGCGCGCAAACATTGCCGGTGATCGCTTCGTCGATCACCAGTTTTGCCATGCCAGCCCCAGCGTAAATGACCAGCATGTCCGTCGGACAATCGGAAATGGCGACTCCGAAAATGGCCTGAAGTTTGCCTTCGCCATCAGTCATGGGCACAAGCAATCGTTCAATGTTCACCGCCCTATTGGACCAGTTATATTGCCCGCGGACGTACAAAAACGAGCGCGCCGCTACGACGTCGTCATATGTTTTTTTGAGACGAGCGGACATGTCGGTTTGGGGCAGCTCGCTCATACGCTTATTGGTGCCGTCGACGCCAATGAGCACGGATATGTTCACGCCGCAGAGGCTGTAGCGATAGTCGTTTTCTTCGGCAAGAACATCGAGAAGGAACATGTGGCCGAGGATAGAACGGACTTTTGTCGGGCGGAAATCTTGGCGCCTGGGCAAATCACGACCGACCGCGATCTCGCTGCAATAGCGCGCCGCAGTCTCGATACCGGCGTGAATGGGGCGTTCGAAGAGGGGCCAAAAGTCCATCGCAGTATCGTGCCACCAAGAGATTACCAAGCCATGCGCGATGGATGGAACCGTCTTGCATCGATGATTCAAGGCTACGCCCTTGCTATATATGGAAAAATTCCGTGAATCCCATAGCTCAAGGGCAGGGTGAGAACGTCCGTCGCGCTATCCGCCAGGGACGGCGGACGGGTAGGCCCTGGCGCAGATTGGTGGTCGAGATGCCGAGACGGCGGGCGATGATGCCGTCGAAGATGTCGCTCAAGGTCGCGAGCAAAATAACGAGAGCCAGGAAAGTGCCGTGCCCGTACCATCCCAGTACGGGCACGACCAAGATCATCAAGGCACGGAAGGCGATGAGCGCCGCAGGAATTTTCCTCGCAACGGCGCTCATCGGGACCTCCTGAATCATCCCGTCATGGCCGGCCCCCGAGCCGGCCATCCACACTCTGGATGGCCGGGTCAAGCCCGGCCATGACGATGTGGGATTACCAGAGTTTCACGCGCTTTTCCGGTGGCAGATAATACTTGTCGCCGGGCTTGACGTCGAAGGCCGCGTAGAACGCGTCGACATTGCGGGTCGAACCGATGACCCGGAACGGCGCCGGCGAGTGCTCGTCGGACAGGATGCGGCTTCTAAGCTCGCTTTCGCGGAATTTGGACTGCCACACCTGAGCGAGGCCGAGGAACAGGCGCTGGTCGCCGGTAAAGCCGTCCAATACCGGCGCTGTCTGGCCGGCCAGTGAGATGTGATAGGCCTTGATCGCGATCGACAGGCCAGCAAGGTCGGCGATGTTTTCGCCCAGCGTGGCCGCGCCACGGATATGCAGGCCCGGCAACGGCTCGTAGGAGTCGAACTGGTCGGACAGCATCGTGGTGCGGGTCTTGAACGCCGCCGCATCGTCATCGGTCCACCAGTTTTCGAGATTGCCGACGCCGTTGTACTTGGCGCCCTGGTCGTCGAAGCCGTGACTGATTTCATGACCGATCACCACACCGATGGCGCCGTAGTTCACCGCATCGTCCGCATTGGGATCGAAGAACGGCGGCTGCAGGATCGCGGCCGGGAAGGTGATCGAATTGAACGACGGGCTGTAATAGGCGTTCACCGTCGGCGGCGTCATGTGCCACTCGTTCTTGTCCACCGGCTGGTCGAGACGTGTGAGGTCGTGATTCCATTCGAACAGCGCGGCGCGCTTGACGTTGCCGACAAGATCGTCACGGCTGATTTCCAGCGCCGCGTAATCGCGCCAGGTGTCGGGATAGCCGATATGCGGCGTGAACTGATGCAGCTTGCCGAGCGCCTTCTGGCGGGTGACTTCGCTCATCCACGGCAGCGTTTTGATGTCGGCTTCATAGGCCTTGAGCAAATTGCCGACGAGCCGTTCCGCCTTGGCTTTGGCTTCGGGCGGGAAGTACTTCGCGACATAGAGCTTGCCGAAGGCTTCGCCGAGGCTGCGATCCAGCAGGCGCACGCCGCGCGTGGCGCGTTCGGTCTGTTGCTGACGCCCTGCCAGTGCCGTGCCGTAGAAGGCGAAATCGGCGTCGTCAAAAGCCTTGGGCAGAAGGCCGGCGTAGTTGTGCAGGTAATGGACCGTCAGATAATCACGCCACACGCTGACCGGCGTCTTGGCGAACAGTTTGGCCAAGGGCGCAATGGCGGTGTTCTCGCCGACGACCACGACGCGGGCGCCCTGGTTGAGCGGAATGTTGGTCTCGGAGAAGAAGGCCGCCCACGGGAAGGCCGGGGCCAGTTTTTTGAGTTCCTTGAAGGTGACCGGATGGTACATCGTCACCGGATCGCGCTGGTCGGCGCGGGTCCAGCGCAGCTTGGCGATGTCGGTTTCGAGCGCCAGGATCTTTTCCGCCCGTTTGTCGGCATCGCTGGCGCCGGATAGCGTCAGCATGGTGGCCAGATAGACTTTGTAAGCAGCGCGAACCTTCACGATACCGGCTTCATCGAGCAGGTAGAAATCGCGATCCGGCAGGCCGAGGCCATCGGGATTGAGGTTGACGCTGTATTTGGTCGAGTTCTTGTCATCGACGCCGATACCGACCCCGAACAGGCTGCCGGCAGCCAGACGCGGCGTGCCCATGAGGCGGGCAATATCCTTGGCCGTTTTCAGCTTGGCGATTTCGCTGAGGTCAGCTTTCACTGGCGCTAGCCCGCGGTCCTCGATTGCTTTGGTATCGACGAAGCCGTCGTAAAGATCGCGTAGCTTCTTCTCGTCGGGCGAAAGTTGATCGATTGGTTTGGCTTCGAGGCCCGCGACGATTTCTTTCATGCGCTTTTCGCTGAGGAGCGCGAGGTTCTGGAACGAGCCGGTCGAGGCACGGTCGGCCGGGATCACGGCCTCTTTGTACCAACTGCCGTTGACGAACATGTAGAAATCGTCGCCCGGCTTCACCGTGCGGTCCATGCCCGTGAGGTCGATGCCCCATTGGCCAAGCGTGGCTTTGGGACCGGGAGGCGGCGCGGCTGGCGGCGGTGGCGGGGATGCTGTGCAGCCGGCTAACAACAGCGCAGCCGCGACGATCAAACGGCGATTCATACATAACTCCCGTGAAATAGCCCGCTAGGATGCGAACGTGTCGGCGTGACGCGCAAGTCACGCTTTCGCGACCTATTGACCCTTGAATGGCCGCAAACGCCAGCCGTAGCGTGTAAAATCAGGTGCCAGATGACTAAGGGTTCATGTCGTCAGGCGGCGTGCGAAGCTGCCGAACGGATAAGTTCGGCTTCCAGCGCGACGCGATTGCGGCCGGTGTTCTTGGCCCGGTAGAGGGCACGGTCGGCGCGCTGCACCAGAAGCTCCGGGGTGTCCTGGTCGCGAAGCTGCGCCACGCCGATCGAAATCGTGATGGTGCCGAGGATGTCGCCTGTCGACTTCTTGACCAGCTTCTTGTTCTCGACATTGGCGCGGATCTGATCGGCAAGCTTGGCGGCGCCTTCAAGCGAAGTCTGGCGCAAAATGACGACGAACTCTTCGCCGCCGTAGCGCGCCGCCGTATCACGGCCCTTGACGTTCTCTGACAGGCAATTCGCTACCAGCCGCAAGACCTGATCGCCGGTCTGATGACCCCAGGTGTCGTTGAAGTGCTTGAAATGATCGATGTCGCACATCATCAGCGCGACGGCGGAGCCGTCTTGGCGCGCATCCTCGATGGCCAAATTCAGTTCCTGATCGAACGTCTTGCGATTGGCCAGCGCGGTCAAGGGATCGAGGCGGCTTTCCTTGCGCACCGTGTCGAGCTGGGTCTTAAGCTCGCTGACCTGATCGGAGGAGCGTTGCAGTTCGCCTTCGAGCGATTTGGTACGCACTTCCATCGCCTGGGTGGCACCGACGAGGTGCTCGACCATCTTGGCCACCGCGGCGGGCGACTGGGCGTCGCCGAGTTCGCCGCTGACGGCCGACAGGGCCCGGCCATATTCGCCCGCATCCTTGCCGGCACGGTCCAACTTGGTCAGCACCGCATCCAACATGCCGCTGATGCCGCTGCCGACGTCTTCCATTGTCTGGGCCGTGCGCTCACGCGCCAGGAACTGGGCGCACAGGCCTTGCAGCACCGGCGCCGAAAACGGCACCTTGTCGCGGATCATGCCGTCGATGATCTTCGCCAGCGCCACGTTGGCGCCGCCAGCATAGAGATAGAACAGCTCATAGTTTTCGGGCGTGGGCGCAATGTTCCAGTCGCCCATCAGAGCGAAGGCGGTCTTAGCTAAGGCCATCTCGCGCGAAGGTGCTGCCAACATCTTCCCCAATTCTTATCAGCACCGCCCCACCACTGGAGCGCGCGGCGAGTGTGACGTAGGGCGAGGTAAGAAAGCGTTAAGCGGCGCCGGGTTTGTCACCTTCCGGCGCGGTCTTGATCACCTTCTTGCGCGGTGCCCGAGGCTTTTTTTCCGTCGTCTTGTTTTCCGTCGTCTTGGGCTTTGCCGCCGCCGTGGCTTTTTCGGCGGTTTTGGCAGCTTTTTCCGGTGCTTTCGGCAGTTTGACCGGGCGCAGCAAGAAGGCGGGAAGCTGGGAGGCGTCGACCGGCGTCACTTCGACCCGAGGGGTGGAGGACGATTGTTTCATCGCCTGGGCATAATGCACCGGCTCGGGCTTGGGGCCGGCGTCGGGTTTGCGATCCGGGCGGCGGTCGGCACGATGATCTGAGCGGTGTTCCGAGCGGTGATCGGTTCTGTTGTCTTGCCGTTCCGGCTGGCGCACCGGCTCCGGGCGGCGCTCCGGCTGTGCGGCGGCCCTGGGCATTTCGGCAGGCGCTACGTGCTCGGCCGGCTTGACGGGTTCCATCGACGCGATCTGGCCATGCGCCTTAACCGGATGTTCGCGGTGATCGCCACGGCGGCCACGATCACGGTCGCGGCCGCGTCCACCACGATCATCACGGGATTTGTCGCGTGGCGGGCGTTCGCGCACCTGTTCGGCGAGGCCTTCCAGCTTGCGGCGCGGAATGACGAATTTGGTGAGCCTCTCGATCGCCTCGACACATTTGCCGTCAAGGCTCGTCGCCAGCATATAGGCTTCGCCGTTGCGTCCGGCGCGTCCGGTGCGGCCGATGCGGTGGACGTAATCGTCGGGGTGATAGGGCACATCGAAGTTGAAGATATGGCTGCACGCCGGAATGTCGAGGCCGCGGGCGGCAACGTCGCTGGCCACCAGAATGGTCACTTCGCCACTGCGGAAGCTGTCGAGCGTCTTGGTGCGCACCGATTGGTCGAGATCGCCGTGCAAGGGGGCGGCATTGAAGCCATGTTTGGTCAACGATTTGGCGACAATGTCGACGGTGTGCTTCTTGTTGCAGAACACGATGGCACTGGTGATCTCGCCGGCCTCGCGGACGAGCAGGCGCAAAGCTTCGCGCTTGGCCCAGTCATCGTTGGGAACTTCGACGATTTCCTGTTTGATGTTGTCGGCCGTCATCGCCGGACGGGTCACTTCCACCCGTACCGGGTTCGACAGGAACTGTTCGGTGAGGCGGCGGATTTCGGTCGGCATGGTGGCCGAATAGAACAGCGTCTGGCGGGTGAACGGGAGCAGCTTGCAGATCTTCTCGACGTCGGGAATGAAGCCCATGTCGAGCATGCGGTCGGCTTCGTCGATGACGAGGACCTGGACCTGCGACAGCATCAGCCGGCCGCGTTCGAAATGATCCATCAGGCGGCCCGGGGTGGCGATCAAAACATCGACGCCGCGGTCGAGCTTGCGGTTCTGCTCATCGAACGACACGCCGCCGATCAGAAGCGCCATCGAAAGCTTGTTAAACTTGCCATACTTCTCGAAACTTTCGGCGACCTGGGCGGCGAGTTCACGCGTCGGTTCCAGGATGAGGGAGCGCGGCATGCGCGCTTTGGCCCGGCCGCGGGCCAGCATCTCGATCATCGGCAGGGTGAAGCTTGCGGTCTTGCCAGTGCCGGTCTGGGCGATACCGATGATGTCGCGGTGCTTCAGAACATAAGGAATGCCTTCGGCCTGGATCGGCGTCGGGGTGGTGTAACCGGCTTCGGCGACCGCATGCAGCAATTCCGGCGACAGGCCCAAACCCGCAAATCCTGGGACCGCAACCGACTCGGGCTCGACGACGATTGTTGCCGGATCACTCGGTCCTTCGGCAACGGAATTGTTTTCGATTTCCGCCGAGAGGGAGGGAGGGGGGGGCTCCACCGGACCTTCCGAGGACCATTCGTTGGCGATTTCTTGGGGCAGAGAAGGGGGCTCGACCATGACCTCGGCGAGGCCCGGGGTGGGAGCAGGTTCGGCAAGAATTTCAGCCGGTTGAGAAGGATTCACGGAAAGGTCCTGGGGGCTATTTTCCAGCATACCGGCGTCCGTGCCGGCGGTCGTCACTTCACTCAAATGCGCTCCTAATAGGCGCAAATCTGCGCCCGGTTATCTAGGGGCGCCGCGTGAAGCGCCCAGCGGAGCCCGTATTGGCGCCGCTCGTCCTATGGGTGCGCATATGGGGAACAAATAGCGAAAAGTCAAGGTAAGGGGCCGTCCGTAGTTACCGCGGCGCCGCTAGTGAGGCGTGGCGGACACAGGATCGCCTCAGGCTTTGCTCCACCGGCCGGTGCGTGCCATCAGACCGCGCTTGAATGATGGTACCATCGGCGGTACCATTTTGCCATGGCCACGCGCCACAAACTTCTGGAGAAGATGCGGCGCAATCCGCGCGGAGACTGGAGGATTGAGGACTTCAAAGCGATTGCGGCGCATTACCAAATCGAGTGGCGATGTCCTAACTGTTCCGGCCAGGCGGCCGATCAAGCCTTTTTATGTGACCCAATTTGTCGAGATGATCGAGCGGTGTGAGTGGCCCAAGTGAGCAAGGTTATCGACTACACCTTCACGGTTCGTCCGTTATCGAAAGAGGATGGCGGCGGTTATCTCTGCGAATTCCCCGATCTGCCGGGCGCAATTGGGGACGGCGCTACGGTCGAGGCGGCGATTGAAGATGGTCGCAAGGCCTTGCACGCGGCCCTTGCCACCTTGCGGCAGTTGGGGCGCACACCACCTGAACCAACCCATGCGTCCGGCCAATGGCGCATGCGGGCGCCGCGGTCTCTGCATCAACGGTTGGCCGCGCGGGCCAAAGCCGAAGGCGTCAGTCTGAATACGCTGGCGGTGTCGTTGCTGGCCGAAGGTCTCGGCCGGCGAGACAAAGACGCGGCTTGACGCGGCGAACAGCCGACCTGAGCCCTTGCGGAGCGCTGGCATAGAGCCAACCTCAGGCTTTGCTCCACCGGCCGTTGTTGATGTTGAATTTTACTTTGCCGGCGGTCCGCATCTGCATCAGCAATTCCTGCAGGGCGTCGGTGCTTTTGTTGCTGGGATCGACCAGTTGCTGGATCGAATAAAGTGCGCGCGGTTTATCCAGCGCGGCCAGCACGTCTTCTTCTCGCGACATAATCGAGGCCCTTTAACTTGCGTCGAAGCAGGCAATAGCCCCAACCGGCCGCTCCGGCAATGCGGGTTTTTGCGATCGGCGGAATGGTGCGTCCGGGGTGGACAACGGCCCCGGCTGGGCGCGCACCTTACGCAAGTGAGTCGCAAACCGGGTTACCCCGCTGCAGAGTGTGATTCGCCGGCATGTGGTTGCGCCAGCGGCAGACTGAGGCAGAAGCAGGTGCCTTTTTCCTTGTCTTCAACGTGCCAGATACGGCCGCCATTGGCTTCCGCCAGCGTCTGGCAGACCATCAAACCTAACCCCATGCCGCTGGCTTTGGTCGTATTGAAAGGCAGGAAAAGACGCTGCGCGATGTTGGGCAACACCCCCGGCCCGGTGTCGCGTACCATCACATTGGCGAAACCGGCGTCGCCCGGAAGCGTCGTCAGAGTCAGTGTGCGCTCTTTGGTGCCATGCATGGCCTCGACGCTGTTGCGGATGAGGTTGATGAGGATCTGCTGGATCTGCACCTTGTCGATCATGACTTTGGAAATGGCGGAATCGAATTCGAAGTTCAGGGCGATATTGCTGTCCGTCACGTCGTACAACACCATCGCGAGTGAATCCCTGACGACATCCTCGATGTTCACCTCAAATCTGCAGCTTTCCCGTTTTTCGACCACGTCTTTGAGGTTTTTTATGATACTTCCAGCACGTAAGGTCTGGCTCTGGATCTTGCCGATCAACGCCTTGAGGCGGAGGATCGCGCCCGAATCTATTTGTTTTACCTCGAGCGAAAGCTTGGCTACGCCAATGTAGTTGGTAATCGCCGCCAGCGGCTGATTGAGTTCGTGGGCTATGGCGGCCGTCATTTGACCCATGGCGTTCAATCGCGACAGATGGCTCAATTCCATTTGCAGCTCGTGGACCTTGCGTTCGCGCCCCGCTCGCTCGCCCAGCAACGCGTCCTTTTCGACAATAAGGTGTTTCATGCTCTCGATGGCGCCTTGCATGGCTGCCGTCCGCTCGGCCATCGCCACGGCTTCGGCGACGACATTGGCAAAGCCAGTCAGGAAAACGACGTCGTGCTCGTTGAACTCATGGCGGTCCGCGCTATCGACTTCGAGAACGCCCCACGGCCCGGTCTTGCCCTTGATCAGAACGTCGGCCGTCGAAACGATCTTGTGCTCGGCATAGAACGGCGGCAGGGTCAGGCTCCCGTTCTGTGAGACGTCTTCGAGAATGACCGGCTTGCCGGTGACAAAGGCACGGCCTTGCGTCGAGCTTTCATCCGCCTTCGATATGACAATGCCGATGACACCTGCTCGCCAGCCGCAGCCCGCCACGATAAGGAGATCCTTTTGCTCACGGCGGTAACGGCAAATTTTTGCAAACGGCGCACGCAGACATTCGGCGCAAACGCGTGCCGCTTCTGTCAGAATCTTGCCAAGTTCCGGTTCACTAAACGCAAACGTACCGAAATTCGCCAGTGCCGCTTGCTGCCGAAGGAGACCGGCTATGACGACGGGCTCGGTCATGACGCCGTTCGCGGTCATGCGCGTTCGCTGTCGAACGATAAAATTGCGCTGTCTCGGTTCGGCATCGCAGGACAACTCCATCGCAAAACGATCGTTGTCAGCCGTGCGTTTGACAGCGTGCGTCGACTGGAAAACACCGGATTCAGCAATAATAGTACGTCGGCGCACAGCCAGCGTGGTCAGATTCGATTTTTGCCCGGCGGACAATAATAGGCAGCGATCTTTTTGGACAGGTTCGGAAACTACGCAGACGGTTCCTATGGCGCTTTCAGGACCCTGCGGCCGCCTGCGTACTGCGAAAGACTCTTCCGTTCGTAACGATATGTATGATATACAAATAAGACACATACGAGATCCACCGGCCACGGAACGCTACGTAAGTCGGCGGATTAGAATCGAGCGCATGCCTTATCCGTCATGCTTCGGGAGTATGAGATGCCTCTTCATGACGATCGGATTGTCTATATCGTAGACGACGATGATGACGTGCGGGACTCCACCCAGGAACTCCTGCAGTGCTACGGATTTAAGGTCCAGGGGTTTGCTTCGGGCCGCGATTTTCTACAGAAATTCGATCCGGCCGCCGGGATCGGCATCATTCTCGATTTACACATGCCCGATATTTCCGGGTTTCAGGTCCTTGACGCCCTACAGGCGCGCGGCAGCACGGTTCCGGTCATCCTTTTCAGCGGCCGCAGCGACATCACAACGGAAGAATTTGCCCAACGATCCGGCGTCACGGCGCTGCTTGCCAAACCCATTGACGCAGAAAAAATGATCGACCTGCTCCGACATCTTGTTGCGAAAAGGGCCGCGGCCTAGAGAAGCGGGCGTTCTGGTGCGTTCACCTCCTCAAGGTGAGGGTGGTTTTGCAGGCCAAAGCGGGGAGGAATGGCGGCGTTTTGGCTGCGCCTTGGTTTTGTCACGGTTTCAGGCCACATAGCGCGTCGTAACGGTGGGCGGATCGTGCCTGTCCGCCCCATTCATTCTCTCTGACACCCCGGCATCGCGTTTTGCGGGTCAGACCCACGCAAGGAATTCCTTTGGCTTTTCGCTCTCTCCCCGACGCCTTCGTCCGTGCCTTGGCGGCGCGCGACTACACCATCCCGACTCCGGTACAAAGCGCCGTGCTGGCGCCCGAAGCGGAGGGGCGCGATTTGCTGGTCTCGGCCCAAACCGGTTCCGGCAAGACGGTGGCTTATGGCCTGGCGATGGCCGCGACTTTGCTCGAGGGCGATACCCTGCCGCCGGCCGACCTGCCGCTGGCGCTGATCATCGCGCCGACCCGGGAACTGGCGTTGCAGGTGGAGACTGAACTGACCTGGCTTTATGCCCACGCGGGGGCGCGCGTGATGGCGTGTGTCGGCGGCATGGACCCGTTTCGTGAGCGCCGCCAATTGGAACGGGGCGCGCACATCGTGGTCGGCACACCGGGACGCTTGCGCGATCACATGCAGCGCGGCGCCTTGCGGCTCGAAGCGCTCAAGGTCGTGGTGATCGACGAAGCCGATGAGATGCTCGATCTCGGCTTTCACGACGATCTCGAATTCATTCTCAAGGCGACGCCGGAGACGCGGCGCACCTTCATGTTCTCGGCGACCCTGCCCAAACCAATCGTCACGCTGGCGCGCAACTATCAGCGCGACGCCTTCCGCATCGAACTGGCCGCGACCGAAGGCGGCCATGCCGATATCGAATATCGCGCCATCCGCGTCGCCCACGCCAAGGCCGACCGCACCGTGGTCAATCTGCTGCGCTTTCTCGATCCGGTCTGTGCGCTGGTGTTTTGCGCCACCCGCATGGGCGTGCAGAAGCTGGGCGAGGCGCTGGCTTCGCGCGGTTTTGCCGCCGTGTCGCTGTCGGGCGAGATGAACCAGGCCGAACGCAATCGTGCCCTAACGGCCTTGCGCGACGGGCGGGCGCGGGTTTGCGTCGCCACCGATGTCGCGGCGCGCGGGCTCGACGTGCCCAATCTCTCGCTGGTGATCCACGCCGATCTGCCCAACGACTCCGAAGTGCTGCAACATCGCAGCGGCCGCACCGGACGGGCGGGCAAGAAGGGCGTCAGCATTCTCTTGGTGCCGCCATCGCGCCGGCGCAGCGCCGAAGAAATGCTGCATCGCGCCAAGGTGCAATATACCTGGGTTGATCCGCCATCGCCGAAGGCGATTTACACCCAAGACCGCGAACGTCTGCTGGAATCGCCGCTGTTCGCCGAAGAGGGCGATAGCGAAGACGGTGCGATCGCCGCGATGCTGCTCAAACAAAGCTCGCCGCGCAATATCGCCGTGGCGCTGTCGCGGCTCTATCGCCAGCAATTGCCGGTACCGTTCGATCTCGATGAATATGTCGAAGACCAACGCGGTCGTCGCGCCCGTGAAGATGGGCCGCCGCGCGAAAGATTTTCCAAAGACCGGCCGCCGCGCCCGTCGTACGAGCGCAAAGAGCCTTACGAGAAGCGGGAACGCAGCGCCGAGCGCGGTGCCAGACCGGAGCGCGGCCATGCTTTGGCCGGAGGCTCGGCGTGGTTTCGCATCAGCGTCGGGCGCGAGCGCAATGCCGATCCCAATTGGCTGTTGCCGGAAATCTGCCGCCAAGGCGAGGTGACCAAGAAAGAGATTGGTCAGATCCGCATCTTCGAAACCGAAACCCGCTTCGAGCTGGACGCCTCCATCGCTGACGAATTCGCCGCCAAGGTGGCGACGCGCGCCAAGGGCGGGGTGAGTATCACGCCAGCGACCAGCGGCGAGCCGTCGATTGAAGGGGCGCCCGAGGGCGCGCCGGAGCCGCGCAAGCCCGCCTACAAGGCACCGTACAAACCCGCCTACAAGCCCAAGGATAAGGCCGCGTACAAGGGCAAGGCTGCATACAAGGACAAGGCGGCCACGCCCAAACAGCCGCCCGATCCGGAGCGCAAGAAAAAGCGCAAAGAGCGCAAGAAAGCCAAGCGCAAGAAGGGCCTGCTGGAGGTCTAAACGGCCGCTTGCGCGCCTGCTGCAAAGCCGACAAATTCCCTCTATACGAATGGGGTTAACCCCTGGGGAGAGTAGCCATGGCGCCGATTCCGCAGTTTACCGGTCCGATCTATTGCGACACGGCGCACATGCTGTTCGGCCTCCATGAGCCGGTGAATACCATCACCAATGCGGCGATTCTGATCGCGGCGTGGCTCGCGTACCGCTATGTGAAGCGCTCTCAGGTTGGTTTTTCCGGGGGGCTGGTTTTCCTTTTGGTGCTGCTGGTCGCGGTCGGCGTCGGCAGCGCGCTGTGGCACGGCCTCAGAACGTCTTGGGCGCTGGCGCTCGACACTTTGCCGGGCGTGCTGTTCCTGCTGGTGTTGACGTTTTTGTGGATCCGCCAGCTTTACGGTTGGGCGGCCGGCCTTCTCGGCATGGCGCTGATGCTGCTGATTTCGGGCGCGGGGGTCGGCTATTTCGGCAAGTCGCTGGCGGCGATCACGCCGAACCTGCGTTTTGCACCGATGTTCGCGACCGTGGCGGTCGTTGGCGCTCTGATGGTGGCTGGCACTTGGGCCAAGTACGGACGCAGCACTGGCGTTCTGGGCGTGACGATCCTCGCCGTCGGCATCGGCGCGGCGTTCTTTCGCTCGATAGATTTGATCGTGTGCCCTTACGTGCCGTTCGGCACGCATTTCCTCTGGCACATCGGCCTTTCCACCGCGGCGTGTTTGGGGATCGTGCTGATGGTGTGGATGAAGAAGGGCCGGGCGGCGGTCTTGACGTAATCGTCAGCTGGTCAGTTTCGGCAGCATCACGCCATTCGGCATCATATCGTCGGAAGGCGGCGCGCCGTTGAGCTTGCGATAAGCCTTGCGCTCACACACGTTGCGTGTTTCGCCGCGGCAGTAGTCCTTGATAAAGGTCCGGCACGCGGTCTGGTTCACCTTGAAATACTTCTTGAAGAAGCCACAGGTCGGTAGATTCTCGCAGTCGCCGGACATCGTGCCCTCCCTCAAGGGTATTACGCTGTTGTGCTGCAATTTACGCGTGTGCAATTTCTATCCGGTTAACCTGCCTGCCCGCCGCATGCCGGAGACGGCTGGGTCTCACACGTCCACATCGGTCACGAACTGGGCGTTTTCCTGGATAAACTGGAACCGCAGTTCGGGTTTTTTGCCCATCAGACGCTCGACCATGGTGTCGGTGTTGCTTTTTTCGGCGTCGGGGGTGTCGACCCGGATCAGGGTGCGCAGGCCCGGCTTCATGGTGGTTTCTTTGAGCTGCGCCGGCATCATTTCGCCGAGGCCCTTGAAGCGCGACACTTCCACTTTGGCGTTGGATTTGAATTCGGTCTTGAGGAGCTGGTCGCGGTGCTTCTCGTCGCGGGCATAAACCGACTTGGCACCGTGGGTGATGCGATAGAGCGGCGGCATCGCCAGGAACAGATGGCCGTTTTTGATCAGCTGCGGCGCCTCGCGATAGAAGAAGGTGAGCAGCAGCGAGGCGATGTGAGCGCCGTCGACGTCGGCATCGGTCATCACGATGATGCGCTCATAGCGCAGCGCGTCTTCGTTGTACTTGGCGCCAGAACCGCAACCAAGCGCCTGCATTAAGTCCGACAATTCCTGGTTCTGCTGCAGCTTTCCAGCCGCGGCGCTGGCGACGTTCAAAATCTTGCCGCGGAGCGGCAGGATGGCTTGGGTGGCGCGATCGCGCGCCTGTTTCGCCGAACCGCCGGCGCTGTCGCCTTCGACCAGGAAAATCTCGGTGCCTTTGGCGGCGTCGCGCGAGCAATCGGCGAGTTTGCCGGGCAGACGCAGCTTGCGTGTCGCCGCCTTGCGGGCGACTTCTTTTTCCTGCCGCTTCTTCAGGCGGTATTCGGCCTGATCGATGACGTACTCGAGCAGCTTGTCGGCGGTCGCCGGGTCTTCCGCCAGCCAATGGTCGAAGTGATCGTGCACCACATTTTCGACCAGGCGCTGGGCATCGGGCGACGACAGCTTGTCTTTGGTCTGGCCCTGGAATTCGGGTTCACGGATGAACACCGACAAGGTGGCGCAAGCCGCCGCCATCACGTCTTCCGGCGTGATCTGGGCTGTCTTCTTGTTGTTGGCGCGTTCGCCATGGGCACGCAAGGACCGCGTCAGCGCGTTGCGCAAGCCCTGTTCGTGGGTGCCGCCGGCGAGCGTCGGGATGGTGTTGCAGTAGCTCTGCAGGAAGGGCTCCATCTCGGGGACCCAGGCCACCGCCCATTCGACCGTGCCTTTGCCGTTGTTCTCGGAGCGGCCGAAGAAGCTGCGCGGCGTGATCGTCGCCTTGCCTTCGATCTCGCTCGCCAGATAATCGGTGAGGCCGCCGGGGAAATGGAAGCTGTCCTCCGCCGGAATGGTTTCGCTGAGCAGCGAAGGATCACACTTCCAGCGGATTTCGACGCCGCGGAACAGATACGCCTTCGACTTCGCCATGCGGTAAAGCCGGGCCGGCGAGAACTGCGGATCGCCGTGGAAAATCTGCTTGTCGGGTTTGAAGGTGGTCATAGTGCCGCGGCGCGAGGCGGGGCCGGTGTCTTTCAGCTTGCCGACCGCAAGCCCACGTTCGAAACGCATCTTGTGGCCGTGTTTGTCGCGGAAGACTTCCACGTCCATCCATTCGGACAGCGCATTCACCACCGAGGCACCGACACCGTGCAGGCCGCCCGAGGTCTCGTAGACTTTGCCGTCGAACTTTCCGCCGGCGTGCAGCGTCGTCATGATGACTTCGAGCGCCGACTTGTTCTTGAACTTGGGATGCGGGTCGACCGGGATGCCGCGGCCGTTGTCGATGATGGTCAGGACGTTGTCGGGCTTCAACTCGATCTCGATGCGGCTGGCATGACCGGCCACCGCCTCGTCCATGGAATTGTCGAGAATCTCCGCCGCGAGGTGGTGCAAAGCGGTCGCATCGGTGCCGCCGATATACATGCCTGGGCGCCGCCGGACCGGCTCCAAGCCTTCCAGAACCTCGATGTCCTTGGCCGTATAGTCCCGGCTGCCTTTGGACGGAACATTGTCAAACAGGTCTTTCGCCATTCTTCACACGCAGTGCTCTAACTCGAATCGGAATCAACCCTAATAGTTGAAAAACGTTCCCCGCGCACGCGTAACGCGGCGTTGGCGAGAACTTTTTTAACGGGTCGACGCTAGAGGTAGATGGCATTTCCGTTTCGCACAATGGGTTCGTTTGCCTGCATGGCTGTCATACCCGACATTATTTCCGCCATATCCGTCCCCAGGCAGGAAGATGCGCGCCACTGCGAGGCGCGGCTGCGGCTGCTGGTCGATACACTTCCCGTCACCATCTATTTCAATCCGATCGGCGTCGCGATCGCCTGTCTTGCGCTGTGGTTCGGCCGTGCGCAATTTGGCGACGTGGCGTTGTGGCGGATGGTGGCGGTGGTGGGGCTGCAGTGCATCGCCTCGACCGGTGCATATGTGGCCTGGCGGCTTTACCGGTTGTTGAACTCCGAAAGCGTGGCGCGCGTACGCCGCGGCCTGATTGCACTGCAGATGGTCGTCGGGCTTTGCTGGGGTGGCGCGGCGTGGCTGTTGTGGATCGAAGGCAATGCCGCAAACAACACTTTCGTCGTCATCATTATGGTGATGGCGTTGTGGGCCATGGCCCTGACGCGTTGTTCGGTGCGCGCGGTTTTCCTGACGGGCATCGCTTCGCTGGCACTGCCGCTGGGTCTGCGGTTGGCGTTATCGCACGACGTCGCTGCGCACGTCTTCTTCGGGTTGTTCCCGATATGGATGTGGTACATGGTTTTTTCCGGCATGGGCGCGCGCAAGCGCGTCGACGATATGCTGGCGGCCCGCTTCGCCCACGAGGACCTTTCGAAGGAACTCGCAACCGCGCGTGACGAAGCGGTGCAGAAGCGCGAAGAGGCCGAGATGGCCAGCAAATCGAAGACCGCGTTCCTCGCCAATATGAGTCACGAGCTGCGCACGCCGCTCAACGCCATCATCGGGTTTTCCGAGATCATCTCGTCGCAGGCTCTGGGGGAAAACAACGCCCGCTATCCCGAATATGCCGGCGACATCCATTCCTCCGGTACGCATCTGCTCAACTTGATCAACGAAATCCTCGACGTCGCCAAGATCGAAGCCGGGCGGATGGAAATCGATCCCAAGCCGTTCGATGTCGAATACGCGCTGGACGCGGTCAAACGCATCATGGCCATCCGCGCCAGCGAAAAGACACTGGAAATTACGTATACGGTCGATCCCCGCCTCGGCGAGATCATCGCCGACGAGCGCGCCTTCCGTCAGATCATGCTCAATCTGTTGTCCAATGCGGTAAAGTTTACGCCGGCAGGCGGGTCTGTCGCAGTCGGTTGCGCCAAGGCGGACGATGGCGGCACGCTGCTTTCGGTCGCCGACACCGGGTCCGGCATTCCCGCTGATAAGCTCGTGCTTTTGTTCAAACCTTTCACTCAGGTCAATAACCGTTTCGACCATCACCACGGCGGCACGGGGCTCGGCCTGGCGCTAGTGCAAGGACTTGCGCGCTTGCACGGCGGACGCGCCTGGATCGAGAGTGTAGAAGGACAGGGCACGACCGTGTTCGTTTACCTTCCGTTAGTAGGTGTTAATTACGAACTAACACGTGCCATGCAATGAAGAATAGGTTTTCTCAGTAAATCTTAACCCTCAGACTCTAGCATCGTTGCACGACGATCGGGGCTAAAAGGGGAAAACCCGTGGAGCTTATCAAGCAATTGCGCAGTCAGAGAAGCACCGATGTGCGGGTTCTGAAAGCGCAGTTGGACCTGACATCGCAAACCGTGCGTTCGACGCGACTTTCGTCGCCGTTCTGGGCGCTTGCCATCGCATGGCTCGGTTCCGACAGCTTCGGCCTGTTCGGACATGCCAGCTTCAACGTTGCGGTCTTCGTGCCGGTGATCGTATCGGCGACGATGATTTTGTCAGCCTCGGTGGTGTCGATCTACCAGTACGACACGTCGGACTCGAACGAATACGATCGCACCCGTCCGTGGTTCTCGCGCATCGTCGCCATGCAGGCGATCATCAGCGCCGCCTGGGGCCTTGCTCCGTGGCTGCTGTGGGACCCGACCTCGATCCTCAACCATATCTATCTCGGCGGCATGACCGCGGCCATGCTGGCGATGCTGGTGGTTTCGCGTTCGAGCCACATGGACATGTTCTTGGCTTCGATCGCGCCGTTGACGCTGATGAGCTCCTTGCGTTTCCTGCTCGGCCACGACGTCATAGATTTGGGTATTGCGCTGATCATTCCAGCCTTTGCCGCCCAGCTTCTGGTCGATGGCCGCCGCCTGATGCACCGCCTCGACGAGGACTCCCGCCTCAGGTTCCAGGTGGAAGATTTGGCGCGCGAACTCGAAGAAACCCGCGACGACGCGCTCCGGAAGAGGTTTGAAGCCGAAACCGCCAACGCGTCCAAAACCGCATTCCTGGCCAACATGAGCCACGAGCTGCGCACGCCGCTGAACGCCATTCTGGGTTTCTCCGAAATTATCGCCCAGGAATGCTTCGGGCCGGTCGGATCGGCGCGGTACAAGGAATATGCCGGCGACATTCATTCGTCGGGCGCACATCTGCTTTCGCTCATCAACGATCTGCTCGACGTCGCCAAGATCGAAGCCGGCAAGATGGAAATATCGCCGCATCCGATCGATGCGCACCGCACCTTCGACATCGCTCTCAAGCTGATCGGTGCCAAGGCGCGCGAGAAAAAGCAGGAACTGGTCATCACCATCATGCCGGATGCGCCGCCGCTCTACGCCGACGAACGTGCCCTCAAGCAAATCCTGATCAATATTGTGTCCAATTCCGTGAAGTTCACGCCCGAAGGCGGCAAGATCTCCGTCACCGCGAGTGCGGCCAGCGGTGGCGGCTTCCAGATCGTTTGCGAAGACAACGGTCCGGGCATTGCGCGCGAAAAGCTCGATAAGATCTTCACGCCGTTCAGCCAGGTCGACAACCGTTACGACCGTCAGGCCGGTGGCACGGGATTGGGGCTGGCGCTGGTGCGCGGCCTCGCTGAACTGCACGGTGGCAGGGCCTGGCTGGAAAGCGAATACGGCAAGGGCACGCGGTCTTACGTTGTGCTGCCGGCCGAACCTCCGAAGCAGGCCGAACAAGCTGCCTGAGAGTAAGAGTGGGGGCTCGACATGCACTGGAGAACACCGTTTCCGCCGAAGCGTCTTTCGGTACTGGCCGAACTCCTTGCCGTTGTGCGCAGCGCGCTCCATCCTGAGCAGGTGATGACCGGCAAGCCCGCCGAATTACCCGACGAACTGCCCGACGAACTGCCGCCCACCGTTGTGGCGGACGAAACCTCTGCCATCCCTTGATCCGTACGAGGCCGCGGTGGAAGAAGTGGACGTGAACAGGCGGCGGCCGGTCAGGCTACGGTCTTGCGCGGAGCGAGTTTCCGGATGACGTCCGCTTCCTGGATCATTGCCTGAAACGAGGTCCCTACGCCCGATTGGCCGAGTTTGCCCGCGGCGGCGCCGAGACGGCCCTCGAACACCGCGGCAATCGCGTCGGTGACGGCGAGCCCGAAATGCATCAGCGCCGAGGTGTCGCGATAACAGTTCTGATTGCAGGCGGTGCAGCGGTCGGTGTGGTTGGGAATGGTATCGAAATCGAACACCGATCCCATCGGCTCGCTCCACGCCTCGCAGCGCCAAAGTTGCAGGTTCCAATCGAGATAGAAATACTTGCGGCCACCGACGCAGGCGATTTTCTGCTCCTCGCCACGGGCGAAGCGGCGCAAATCTTCCAACGCGGCGACGGGGTTCATCACCATGAAGCGCTTCTTCAGCGCCAGGATCGCGTCGATCGCCTGTTCGAGTTCGGTGCCGGTGAAATCGACCAGCTCGGAGTCCGGATTGAACACCAGCGATGACGACCCGAACGGTTCTTTGCGCGGATAGGAGAAGCTCACCGCGTCGCAGCCGACGTAATCCAGGATCTCCGGCAGGCGCGAGAAATCGACCAGCTTGGACACGGTCACGACGGCGACGGTCGGAAGACCGGCCGCCTTGGCGATGGCGACGGATTTCTTGACGCGTTCCACGACGCCTTTGAGGCCGCGGTTTTTCTCGTGCGTGGGGATGTCGTGGCTGTCGAGCGAGAACAAGAGGGTGGCGAGCCCGGCCGCAATCAACTTCTCAATCTTGGCGGGGAGCAGCCAGCCGTTGGAAATCATTGCCGGGCGCATGGCGTTGCGGGTGATCGCGGCAGTCATCTCGAAGAGGTCCGGGTGCAGTAGCGGTTCACCGCCCTGGAAGTTCACGTAGCGGACGCCGCGCCGGTAGAGAATCGGCAATGCTGCGATGAACTTGTCTTTGTCGAGGTAGTGGCGATCGGTGACGATCTGCTTGTCGCGGGCGAAGCAGCAGAAGTTGCAGGTCGCCTGGCAAACGTTGGTGACGGACACATCGCATACCGACGGGACCAGGCCTTTCACCCAGCGGCCGATCGTGGTTCCCGACTCAACGACCTTGTACAACGAAAATCCCCTGCCAATTCAACACGCCGCCGCCATGTTTTTGCGCCGCCAGGAAGTCCTCTCCCATTGGCCTTATGTCGCGTCCGCGCAAGTTACAATCAATCAATCGCCGCGAAAACCCCTGGCGTTCAGGGCCTTTCCGACGCATCGTTGCGGCACAGGGGGACCATATGGATCGCAGGGATTTTATCAAAGTGTCATTTGCGTCGCTGGCGATAACCGGCGCGAGGGCTGACGGTGTGCCGGGCGAAATCAGTGCGGAAGAAATACGCGCCGCACGGTTTCCAGCCGATTTTCTGTGGGGAACCGCAGCCTCGGCCTATCAGGTCGAAGGTGCCTGGGACGCCGACGGCAAGGGACCGTCGATTTGGGACCGTTACGCCCATGCCGGACGACTGGCGAACAAAGCGACCGGCGATGTGGCCTGCGACCAGGTTCATCGTTTCAAATCCGACATCGCCCTGATGAAGCAGCTTCATCAAAAAAGCCATCGCTTTTCGATTTCCTGGCCGCGGGTGCTGCCGTCGGGGACGGGCGCGGTGAATCAGAAGGGGCTCGACTATTACCGCCGCTTCGCCGATGCGCTGCTGGAAGCTGGCATCCGTCCGTTCTGCACGCTCTATCATTGGGATTTGCCGCAGGCGCTGGAAGACAAGGGCGGCTGGCCCAATCGCGATTTGGCTGGCTGGTTCGCCGATTATGCCGGGCTGATGGCCAAACACCTTGGCGATCGCATTACCGTCTGGGCGCCATTCAACATGCCGTGGGATATCTCGCGCGGCGGCTACGGAACCGGTTTTGCAGCGCCGGGCAAGAAGGACTTCGCTCTGTTCTGGAAGGCCGCCCACACCGTCGCGCTGGCGCACGGACAGGCGCATCGCGCTTTGAAGGCCGCTTCGTCGAAGGCCATGGTCGGCAGCGCCTATGAGCAGGAACCGGCGATCGCCAAGTCCGACAGCGAAGCCGACCGCGCCGCCACGGCTCGGTATGATGCCTTCCACAACCGGTTCTTCATCGATGTGGCGATGCACGGCCGCTATCCGGGAACATATGTCGGCGAAAAGCAGCTTGCGCTGATGGGGTTCGCGCCCGGCGACGAAAAAATCCTGCAAGTTCCGTTCGATTGGGTGGGCGTGCATTACTATCTCAGGCTGATGATTTCCGACGCCGGTCCGGTCGCCGCCGACAATCTCGATCCGCTGGCTGGCGTGCGCGTCGAACTGCCGAACCAGGGGCCGAAGACGCACGTCGGCTGGGAGGTGTGGCCGAACGCCTTCTATGACATGCTGATGCGGGTCAAGCGCGACTATGGCAATCCCGTCATCGAAATCACCGAAACGGGGCTGCCCTATCCCGAGACCGTGTCCGACCAGATTCACGATACCGAGCGGGTGCAATGGTACCGCCAGCACCTCGCTGCCATGGCGCGCGCCATCAAGGACGGCGTACGTGTGCGCGCCTATCACGCCTGGACGCTGATGGATAATCTCGAATGGCAGTGGGGATACGGGCGGCGCATGGGGTTGTTTTACACCGATTTCGCCACCCAGAAACGGACGCCGAAGGATTCCGCGCTATGGTACGCCCGCGTCGCGGAAACGGGAAGGTTGGACGGCTAGATGCGCAAGGCAATGCTCTCGGCGCTGTGCGCCATTGCGGTTTTCGGCGGCGCCATGGCAGCCGATATCGGTTATCGCAAATTCGACGGCATGCTGCCCGGCACCGAGCCGCAATTGTTCGCTCCGGATGTGTTCGTCGCCGACAAATCCTATATCGGCTATCAGTCGCTGAGGGGCGATGCATTTCTCTACGCCGTCACCGACCGCGAATGGATGTCGAGCGCGCTTTATATCCGCGTCGCCGACAAGCCGTTCGAAGCGCGGCGGCTCGATCTGTTGCACAGTTCCTGGGAAGGCGAACCGTTCATCAGCGCCGACGGCAAACGGCTTTATTTCACCGCCATCCTGCCGCCCGGCGACAAGCCATGGCATTCGGACCTTTATGTCGCGATGCGCCAAGGCGAGGGCTGGGGGGCAGCGAAGCCGCTACCAGCGCCGGTCAATACCGCGGCCAGCGAATGGCACGTTTCGCTGACCGCCAAAGACGTGCTCTATTTCTGTTCCGAGCGCGACGGCGGGCGGCTCAAGGGCGACATCTTCCGCGCCGTGCCGGTTGGCGGTTCGTATCGCGTCGAAAAACTGCCGGACACGGTCAACACGGCGGCGAACGATTGCGATCCGCTGATCGCGCCCGACGAAAGCTGGCTGATCTTCCATTCCGACCGGCCCGGCGGGTTCGGCGCGCACGATCTCTATATCAGCTTCCGCGACCACGCCGGACATTGGAGCCAAGCGGTGAACATGGGGCCGCGGATCAATACGAGCGCCTGGGAAATGGCGCCCTCGCTGACGCCTGATGGCAAATACCTGATGTTCGTGCGGCGCAAGGCGTTCGTTACCGCCGAGCCGTCGCGCATCTGGTGGGTCTCGGCTGCGATTATCGAAGGCTACCGGACGAAAGCGAAATAAGTGGCTACTTCTTGATCTCGTAGTGGATCGACGAGAACGTCACCGTCATGCCGCCGCCGGTCGGCGATTGCGCCAAGAGGCCGGTCTTGAGATGGGCAAGATCGCCGCCGAGGGTGAAGGCGCGCAGCATGGTCCAGCTCACGCCGTCGTGCGAGGCGTTGAAGAAGATGGCGGTTCCGGCGCGGTCGATCCGGAAATAGAGCGCACCCTCGGGCGCGGCAAATTCGGTATAGCTGTCGTCGGAGCGGCCTTTGTTGACCACCATCACGACCTGAAGCTTGCCGTCGCCATTCGCATTTTCCAGGCACAGCTTGGCCCAATTGTCATTGTCGACGAAGACGGTGAGCGCCCCCGAATCCCAGCGTGATTTCGGCGTCAGCGCGACCTTGGCGGAAAGCGTGAAATCGCGCGGGCCGGGCCGGACCAGCAGCGTCGGCGCGTTGTCGTCGATCTGGGTTGGATCCCACGGCGGCACGAACCAGTTGGTCTTGGGACCGGCGGCGATGGTGAGACTGTCGGGACCGGTCGCGGTCCAGTTGACCGGCGGATTGCGAATATCGAATGGCACGGGCAGGGCGGTGAAGGCGGGCCCGGCCGCAGCGGCGGCGACGAAGGCGAAGATTGCGATGGCGGCGGAACGAAACATGAGGCCCTCCCGGTGATTTGTTTTGCCGGGACGATAGACGCATCGCGCCCGTTCGTCATGGGCCTGGAAGCTGCGAAAAATCGCTTGCCGGTGCGCTGCACCACCAGTTGTGCCCAGATGGGGATGTGTATAGAATTGTATTACGGTACACATAAGGCCATCCACCATGCGCACCAATATCGAAATCGACGACGTTTTGCTGACCGATGCCATGGCCGTCTCGGGCCATCTGACCAAGAAGGCGACGGTGGAAGAGGGCTTGCGCCTGCTGGTGCGGATACGGCGGCAGGTCAAGGCGCTGGTGGAGATCAAGGGGCTGGGCTGGGCTGGCGATCTGGACCGGATGCGCCGCGGCCGGACTGTGAGCGGGCTCAAGTGATCCTGGTCGACAGTTCGGTGTGGATCGCGCATCTCAAGGGGCGCGCCACGGCCGCAACGCGCAAGCTGGAAGAGGCGGCAGCCCGCGAGCCGCTTCTGGTTGGCGATCTGATCCTGTTGGAAGTATTGCAGGGCGCGCGGGATAAGACCCATGCGGCGCGGATCGAGCGGGCCTTGCGCGAATACGCCGTGGTGCCGCTGTTGGGGTCCGATGTGGTCGTGCAGGCGGCGAAGAACTACCGCAAGCTTCGCACGCTGGGCATTACCATCTGCAAAACGGCCAATCTCATCATCGGCACCTTCTGCATCGAACACCGCCATACCCTGCTGCACGCCGACCGCGACTTCGGTCCGATGCGGGAGTATTTGGGGTTGAGGGTGGCGTAGCAACTGGTTCCCAAAAACGCCCCCCGGAGAAAACTCCGGGGGGACGCAGGTTATTCCAGACCTTTCTTCCGGCGCTGTGACCGGGTGACCTCTTTGATGAGGCGGCCCCAGGCGCGTTCGTCTTCCCGGCGCAGTTTGACATCGCGGCGCCGCTCGCTGGATTCGGCCTCACGTTCGAGCTTGCGATAATGTTCGAGGCGTCCGGCGTCGATGGCGCCGGATTGCACCGCCTGTTTGACGGCACAACCGGGTTCGGCTTCGTGCCGGCAGTCGTGGAAACGGCATTGTCCCGCGAGCATCGCGATATCTTCGAAGACGGCATCGAGGCCGTGATCGTCGACCAGTTGCAGCTCGCGCATCCCCGGCGTGTCGAGCAGAAGCCCTCCGGCCGGCAACGCGATGATCTGCCGATGGGTGGTGACGTGACAGCCACGGCCGTCACTCTGCCGGACTTGACCGGTCGCCATCCGGCTCTCGCCGATCAAGGCATTGATCAGCGAGGATTTGCCGACACCGGACGAACCGACGAACGCCGCCGTTTCATTCGCGCCAATGCCGGAGCAGAGCGCTTCGACGCCTTCCGAGAGCAACACACTCGTCACGTACACCGGAACGCCGGGGCACCGCTTGCCGACCTCGGCGGCGCGGGCGGCGCCATTTTCGGCGATGTCCGCTTTGTTGAGCACGACGGACGGCTCGGCGCCGCTTGCCCAGATGCGGGCGACATACCGTTCGATCCGATTGATATTGAAATCGGCGTCGAGGCCGCAGACGACAAAGACCCGGTCGATGTTGGCCGCCACCGCCTGGATGCGGGTTTGGCGTCCGGCGGCACCGCGGGTGAAAACCGTGCGCCGTTCCAGCACACGCTCGATAATCGTGGTGTGACCGGCGGCCGGCTCACTTTTCAAAATCACCCAGTCGCCGACGCAGGGGTGACTGTCTGGCATGGCACGAAGCCGTCCGGAAAGTTGCGCGGTCCCGGCGGATCTGGCGGACCAGACTTCGTATAGGTTGCGATGCTCGGCGGCGATCCGCGCCACGACCGGTTCGTATCCGTCAGAGGGGCGAAGCTGTTGTTGAAAGAACGGGCCAAAGCCCAGAGTAGTCAGGTTGTGCACGACAGAGTTCTCCGCGTGCGCGTTTTCGCGCACGCAATCGCATGCAGGGCGCAGAGACGCGCCAGCGCGACATGCGGATTGGATCAATGATGAAGCGATGCGGCGCGACCGGCGCGCCGCCTATCTTCACGCAAGATCAGCAAGGAGAACGATAAACATACACCCTCTACTGGAGCCGATTGCTCCGTCGAACCCAGATAATACCGCAGCGCGGACGGATCAATAGCGGGCGTGCCGAACGCAAGGGCGGCGTTGCAAAACGGTATCAGGTCCGGTGCATCCCATACCAAAAGGCCCCGGTGTTTCCACCAGGGCCCTCGGCACTCTCACGTTCAGGAGAACGTCAGCCAAAAAGTCTTAGACCGAATAGTACATCTTGAACTCGATCGGATGCGGCGTGTGTTCGAAGGCGTAGACTTCTTCCATCTTGAGCTCGATGTAGCTGTCGATGAAGTCGTCACTGAACACGCCGCCCTTCTTGAGGAAGGCGCGGTCGGCGTCGAGAGCATTCAGCGCGTCGCGGAGCGAACCGCAGACGGTCGGGATCTTCTTCAGCTCTTCCGGCGGCAGGTGATAGAGGTCCTTGTCCGACGGATCGCCGGGGTGGATCTTGTTCTCGATGCCGTCGATGCCGGCGAGCAGCATCGCCGCAAACGCCAGGTACGGGTTCGAGCCGGCGTCCGGGAAGCGCACTTCGACGCGCTTGCCCTTGGGGCCGGGCGCGAACGGAATGCGGCACGAGGCGGACCGGTTGCGGGCCGAATAGGCCAGCAGCACCGGAGCTTCGAAGCCGGGGATCAGACGCTTGTAGGAGTTGGTCAGCGGGTTGGTGATCGCGTTCAACGCCTTGGCGTGCTTGATGATGCCGCCGATGTAGTAGAGCGCGGTGTCCGACAGATCAGCGTAGCCCGAACCGGCGAACAAAGGCTTGCCGCCCTTCCAGATCGACTGGTGGACGTGCATGCCCGAGCCGTTATCGCCCGCCATCGGCTTCGGCATGAAGGTCGCGGTCTTGCCGTAGGCCGCCGCCACCTGATGCACGATGTACTTGTAGAGTTGCAGGTTGTCGGCCGCCTTGATCAGCGTGTTGTACTTGCAGCCGAGTTCGTGCTGGGCCGAGGCCACTTCGTGATGGTGCTTTTCCGGGTCGATGCCGAGGTCGCCCATGATGGCGAGCATTTCGCCGCGGATGTCTTGCGCG